>OMLO01000001.1_pt1:0-2500 | contig 103710 bp, 32 predicted proteins | sample 1674811 | NCBI WGS metagenome assembly OMLO01 (sample SAMN06265003, study PRJEB25207) | coral metagenome | isolation source: Coral host | place: Mexico:La Bocana,Puerto Morelos, Mexico | collected 2008-11-13
CTGTTATTACAAAGTTTAAAAGAGTGAATAAAGAGACATTGCATTGTTAAATTGAGACGAGTATTTTGAAGTATAATAATTAATTATTACCAATATCAGAGTGCCTTGACAGAGAAACTGGATTAACCAAAATTAAGGCTTTTTTCAAGGTAACAGGTTTCTAACTTTTAAAGAATCGTGCAGTTAGTTCAAAATAAAAACAAACTTCTTTTAAAAAGCACTATGGACTATGCCATGCCACGCAGTCCCTCAAAAGTGGATAAATATTCTCAAAAAAAATGTGTTACTGATCCTTTAAATGTGAGGTGGCCACTTAATAGCAGAGGTTCATTGTGAATTAGCATGAGGCTAAAGGACAGAATCAAAAGCTAACACTGAAAATTCTACTAGCCCTGGGCTAACAGGCAAAAGTTTCTCTACAAACTGTGTAATAAAATTCACAAAAACTTATTAATTATAAAATTATCTATAGAGCACATTCAAGGGTCATTAATCAACTTACAAAGAAATTCCTATAGAAAGCATGTGTTAAATACTGCACTTTTGTAACTTGAAGAAACACAAAACTGGGATGTCTTGAGCTGCCTTTTTAAAATGATGAAGCAAGCAAAGAAAGTTCACAGTTTGCAAAGGTGCAACAAGGTAGTGCCTTTTTCTCATTAGAAATTTCAGCAGAAAACACTTTTTCTGACTGCATTTCTATCAAGTTATACATGTAGATGAAAACGCTCGCAATAGTTTGGGAAAACTGTTATTCTCAACTCATTAAGAATCCATTATCCAAATAAAGGTACTGATAAATCAAATCACAATTGACCTTGCTTGGATATCTGATCTTCTAAGCATGTATATTCACAATTATTTAAATTCTCTTATTTATTCTTAGTTACGTTTTGATTAAAAACATTAAATACATGTATGTATATCAAGCACTGAGAGTACTTTTTACCACATTTTTTACCAAGTTTGTCAAAAAATACAATGTACTCTTCTGTGCCTTGTATTCTAACTCTCTTCTTGGTGCTTAGTAAAGATTTGCTTTTAGTTTTTGTTCTCCCAAACCTACACTACAAACAAAGCACAGACAATGTGTTCTATTTCTTAAAATACCTGAAGCTTCCAGTCTAGAAACTAGTGGTGAAAACGGTGGCGGGCCTAGAAGAGATGCACCAGAGAACATGGTGGGACTGCCAGGGGATGATGACCCCAGAGGGCTAACCAATGCTGCACCCTTTTCTTCAGCTGGCTCATAATCTTTTTCTTTCGATCCCATACCTTTCTTTTTCAGACGTCTTTCTGCTTTCAGGAGTGCGCGGCCACTAACATTTGATAAAGCATTATTTAGGGGGCTCATATTTGCAGTAGCAGCAGTTTTTGATTCGTTCTCTGTAGCTTGTGGCAACGGTGATTTTGCTGGGGAATCTAATTGTTGAAACCCAGCGCCAGCTTCACACTTGTCTGGTGAAGTCAGGTGATTCCTCGAGTCATGGCTTGCCGAATCCAGTTCTTTCAGCCTCATTATCACAACAGTTTTGTGGGCCCCCGATTCTTCCAAATAAATGACATCATCCAATTCTGCCATAAGGTTTTTCAATTTCCATCCTTTCTTGAAAATTTTATATCGTTGGTCAAACTTCTCACCGAACTTGTTCTTGTACTCCTCTCTGAATTTCCCAAGTTTTAAACGGTGTCCTTTGCAAGAGCGTAAAATTTCGACGACATCTTTCTTCAGTTCAGCAAATTCAGCGGGTGTTTCCGAACCATTTGCCATGATGTTTGACACTTCAACGTAGAATTATCAGAATAAACAACAGTCGACAGCAATGCATTTAAAATAAGCGGATTCGAAACTATTAGTCCGGTCCTGGCGGCCTTAGCTCTGTAACTTGTACATCGCCCGTTTTAGGACATATTGCACTGCTAAAATCCTCGCATGACCGTGCAATTAAATTGCAAAGCATTGCGTTTTGCCCAATAAAAATTGAGGATTTGTGAAAACGTTTTCCACGAAATGGCAACCCAAACAAAAACCGGTTTCTTGGAACAAACATTTTGACCAGGCGTTCCTCTCCCGAAATACTTCCTCGTACCAAGTCCTTTTCAAAGCCTTATCATGATCCTTTGCGGCACGGGCAAAATGGCGGACTGATTTGTGCGGACCATGTGAAAGTGAGGTACAGGACCGTTGTGTGTCGATTTACACGTTTCAAGAGTATAAAACAAGCGATAACTGTTAGAAGAATGGCGGATAGTGAAGATGAAGAAATTCCCCCAGAGCGGGATGTGAAGGTAGTATTTAAATTAACGTTGTACCGTTTCTTGTTTTCTGCACGCACCAACAGTGCGCCAGCGACAAAATAAAACAGGAAACTCTTATAACTTATGAAAAGGCAGAAATCTGGAGAAAAATTCAGAAAACGTTTCTTACAAATTCGTAAATTGATTGGCAAATGGGTGCTGTAGGAAAAGGTACGTATGTAAGACCCGAATTAATATATTT
>OMLO01000001.1_pt1:5000-103710 | contig 103710 bp, 32 predicted proteins | sample 1674811 | NCBI WGS metagenome assembly OMLO01 (sample SAMN06265003, study PRJEB25207) | coral metagenome | isolation source: Coral host | place: Mexico:La Bocana,Puerto Morelos, Mexico | collected 2008-11-13
TTTTCAAATATCATGAGTAGTACAAATGTGCAAATCCTTTATTGTGTTGTTAATTGTTGCCATTTGAAACTTCCTTGTTTTGTTTACATGTAGTATCAGCTACAAGAACATTTTATTAAATTTATTCACTCTTTTTTTATCAAATACATGACTGTATGGATTAAAGATATTCATTGAAGGTATTAATTTTCAGTGTCATTTCTCAGAACCCTTCAAATGCCAAGCTTGGTGAAATTACTCTAACTAGTGATGCAGGTACTTGTGTATATTTTTATACATGTACAGGCCTTCTGAATGAAGTTGCAAGTGTTTAACTTTATATTTCTGGAAAAAAAGAGAGAAATATATACTTACAGTTGTTCAAGTAAAACTCCTTTCAGAGAACTTGGGACATCTTTTGTCTTTGCATGGTAATGTGCCTATTGTTTTACAAAATGTACATGCAAACATCTTTGAATTACCCTTTTTTTGTTCAGTTGAACATTTAGGGCTCGAATAAAGCGCTGTACATGTCTTGTCATCCAGGACAAGTTGATTTTCCTTCTCGTCAAATTAAGACTTGTGCAGGGCAATCTTTATATGAGAAATACATGTATATATACTAGTTCTTAGAGCAAGCTGGAATTCATTTTTTTTGTCGAGCCCTGAACATTGAGTAGGCAACCCATGCTGTGTTACAAAATTGGTCACTTGTTCATATTGTACATGTACATTGTACATTTTTTGTCACTTGTTTGTAAGAGCCGTTAATTGTAGTGGTAAAGAACGTTTTGTTGTTTTCACAGGAGAAAGTCTTGGAAACGTTCTGTGGAATCCTTGTTTTCCTGGTATCTTTGCTGTTTGTTTCAGTTCTGGCTCTATAGCAGTGATGGAGCTGTCAGAAACCCAAGTAAAAGCATTGACAACCCTGCCTGGAAGTGTGAAAGCCAGTGCAAGTAAGTACAAAATGTACATGTAGACTAATTAAGTTTTGTGTTTCTATCAGTTTCTGCTTTGTTTTTTATACCCAGCTTACATACTACCCGTATTAGTTAAGTTTCTCTCTTCTCTCAGATGGCATTTCAAAAATTCATAAGTTAATACATGGACTGAAGCTACATTTTACCTTCAATTGAAATGTAACTTGAATTTTTTCCCTAGTTTGTTGGAGTCCTAAAGGGAAGCAGCTAGTGGTGGGACATAAAGATGGAAAATTAACACAGTATTCACAGGTAAATACATGTTATCTTGTCCAGTGAATATTAAGAATCTTGTTTTTCAGTACTCCATGTACTTGTACGTGTACATTGTACACTGTTTGTATGTATGTAAGAAATTGTATGTCTTTGGATCATCCTTAGTGTCATATTTTTGCATGCTTTTACTGGCCTTGAGATCAAAAGGATATGGAACCTTTTTGACATTTTGGTAGCATCTTTGAGAATTTCTGGGTACCTTCTGACCATCCATGGTTAATTTCTGTCATTTTAAGAAATGTTCAGAAGAATGGTTTGAAGTTGAAGCAATTTCTACGCAGTACTTCAGGACATTAAATGAGTCTTAACACTCCAGAGGATCTGACATTTTTATTTCCATTTATGCAAGTCTATGTTCAATTTTTTTTTTATCCAGGCTCTGGAGGTGAAAAGGGAAATAGAATGTCCTGAAGTTTTTGTTGATGATCCTCATTCAGGTAACTCATGCGAACATGTCGATATGTCTATAATGCATGTAGGTGTTACAGAGTTCCTTTAAGTAAGAGGACCTGTGTAAAGCAGTCCATTAAAACACAATAAAACTTGAATTTGAATGTACATTTGTACATTTACATGACTGTACAAGTTAGTATATAAAATAATCACTAGAAAATGAAATTCACATGAAAATCCTGTGAATTCACAGGATTGTCAAATGTTTTTCATGCCATTTTCTTGGATTAATACCCTGGGTCTCATACCAAACAAAAATCCATGGAAAAACTTTAATGAATACTTTTGTCGTTTTGTCAAGCCCATAAAATAACCATTAAACAGTGTAGACTGGAACTGGTTTTTAATGGAATTTTATTGGTGGTGAAAATCTAATGAATTAAACAACATGAGTTGATGGTAAAGTTTTATAGGTTTTTCATACCATTACCAAAATTTCTGGTTTAACAGTCATGAAGAAACTCATTGTTTCTCCCTGAATATAGATATTTTAATGGTCCAAGGAATGTATAACTCACAATTCAGGGATAATTAATTGTAAAATACTTTCATGGAAAATTAATGATCAATTCAAATCTAGAGATGATTGTGCATCTTCATGGGTCATGCAATGTAGCTTTACATTTCATGGAAATGTTATGCCCCATGAAACCCCACTTTGTTATTTTCTCCATTTTTTTTTTTTTGCCAGTGAAACTACTTCTCATGGGTCATAAATTTTTTCACTTCAGATTTCATTGATATTTCATGATCCTTTGCAGTGCTCCAATTTTTCATGGCCTTGAAAGAATTTCATGGGTCATTAATCACATCAGTTTAAAATTTCATGGAACTTTCATGGGCTTTGCAAAGACCATGAAATCTCTATTTTAGAATCTCTATTTTTGTGGTCATGAAAAAAAGGTTCATTGGCTTTTAACTATTTTTTAATGGGATCTTCACCAAAGTGAAGTTCATTGTGAATTATATCTGGTATACAATTTTGTACTTATACATGTATAACCTTGTCTGTGACTCTTTGATCTGGTATTTATTTTGTTATTTACATGTATAGTGACCGATGTGTTGTGGATTACTGCAACATTGTTTGCTGCTGTTTACTCAAGTCTGGATGAAGGAGACACCCCAAAATTTCAGCTTATTTCTGTTCCTGTAGGTCTTTATTTTGTTTATCTAGGCTGCAAGTAATGATATTGTGACAGCATTCTTGTCCCCAGAGGCTGTGGTCCGTTTGTTGAGCACCAAGAATCACGACCACTGAACCAGTCCAATGCAAAAGTCTGTGGTTCACAGACTACCCATTAAATCTGAGAAATCTGATTGGCTGAGAATTTGAAACAGGTACAGAGAGCTGTGTATGCTCAGTAAATCAGATCAGGCCAGAGGTCATGATTCTTGGTGCTGACCAAAAGGAGTGCATGCTCTGGGGACCAGAATGTTCTGACAGTGGAGATGACTTTTTTCTATCATGGTAAAGCGCTCAATTTTACCCTTAGTTTGATTTATTATTCCTTACCAAATCATGTCAACAGTAAAATTGAACCACAACTGGCACTTAATTGCAACCTTATCTGTAGTGGTTTTGGATTGAGTGTTGTAAAACCAAAACTAAACCAATTACTTAACCAATTAGACTACTCAGCCAATCTCAAACCATAGTAAAACCAAAACCAAAGGATTACTTTGGACACTGAGAATGGTTAGAACTACAGTACACAGTGTATGTCTTACATGTACCAATGTTCTCCACATGGCGGTAAATATTATTCATAATTGTTGTTGTTGAAACATTCTAACTTTGTTTTATTCTCTTTTAGAAAAATGAACCAAGGACTATAACTAATTTTGATGATATCTATTATGTGATGAGTGAAGAGCGGGAAGCAATGTATTATTTAAAGAATATTGCTAAATGGTTAGAAATATATATATTTTTTGTTTAGATTGCACCATTTGATTCTCCTCTTAAAGCACTATTGCCTGTGTACCAGGGCTTGGCTTTCAGGAACAAAGCTTGGGGCCAGCTGGCCTCTAAGTGTTCAAATACATGTAATTCAATCAGTAAAAAGCATGGGAAGTTAGTTGCTAGTGAAATAAAATTTGGTCAACCCCAGGGGTCACAATTTTGAGCTCTGCTACATGTAACTATTAGAAGTTACAGTACACGTAGTTTTTGACTTATCTTGATTCAGTTGGTGGTGTATAATTATTTGTTTACAGGCATCAGTAGTTATAATACTGAAACTCTTGATATTTATTAATTAAGATAAGTAATTATTTCGCAGGAGTATGATGGTTTCTGCTTGTTCCAATGGGTTTGAATCTGTCGTGATTGGAAAATATGGAGGAGAGGTAAAGAAATTTACCATGATTATGATCTAATACAGGACATGTATGAGCTTTGTTGAGATCAGAAATACACGTATATTCAGTCAAATTGCAGCGAGGTCCATGTACATGTACATACATGTACATGTACATGTAGTAATTGATGACTGAAAAATATACATGTATATAATTATGTGCCAAATTTTGAAGGAGAACTACTGATCAGCTCAGTCATCAACTGATCCAGCCTAACACTATATCAGCAAATGTATGAATTAAATGTAGTGATAAGTAAATGAAGATGGTGAATTTTGAGTTCGGTGATAAAATGTGAACAATTAATTAATCAACGTGATACAAGCATGGGACCAAGTAATATCTGAGTCCCTGACAAGAATCGAGCCCATGACCTCCCTGAACACATTGCTGGAACTCTACAGTAGTTGCTTGACTTTTGACATACAGTTGTATTGAAACACACTCTGCAACCTCTGCCTCATTTAAAGTTTTATTCCTGACAATGATACACACATTTGACAGGCAACAACCTTGTGGGAAAAGTGGAATTTTGAGGAAACTGGCCGTGCAGAGATGCCGCTGACTAATGATAATGATGAAACATTTCCCATGGGTTTGGCATTTGACTTTAGCTCAACCAGACCAGTTATTGAAGGAGAGAAACGCCTTCCTCCTGCCCCGATAATGATGCTTCTATCAACAGATGGTGTGTTGTGCCCATTTTATATGGTGAATCAAACTCCTAATACAGATCACAGTATCATAACGCCAGTAGAGCCTTTGCCACTAGGAGGACAAAGAAAAGCAATTATTGCATCAAATGCAGGTGAAGTGTGTTAACTACATTGAGGTAGCAGCTTCCACATTTAAAGTGTTTCAATTTGTGAAAGTTTAGTCAACAAAATGCATAGTATGTTGCATGTATGTAGTGTTGTGACACAAAATGTAGAAAAGAGGGGGCAAAATTATTATTAATATAGTGTACATGTATGTATATGGGGTTTTGTGGTGGTGATAATACGGGAATGCATGAAATAGATTCCCTTTTCCATAATTGAATCTAAAAGCAGGCACAAGCAAATCAAGCAAGGAAACATATCTGTATCTGCATCCTGTGTGTTTGATAGCCATTACTTGATTATTATACAGTATGTACCGTACGACCTGATGTAGAAACCCGGGGTATCCAATTGATAGAATTGATAATCGATGGCAATCTATAATAATCGATACCAATCGATATCAATTAATCGATTGATGTTGATAATGGATGACCAATCGATGGCAAAGTTTCATGTGGTTATCGATTGGTATTGATTGGTATCGATTTTCAATACCACGCGATATATAGGTTGGTATCATTTGGTTGCAGATGGACAGAAAAGAAATAGACAAATAAAAAACACAACTTTGTATGCAGTAATTGTAGACACATTTCATTTTAATGTTAACATGAGAACAATACTCTCCTTTCTCTTTAACCTCCACATGAATCCATTTTTTTTCCTTCTTTTTTTTTCTTTTTTTGTTGACAAATTAAGAGTTTGCACTTCAGTGAATATACAAAGTGTTCTTCTTCTCTGCAATAACTTAATAGTTGCTTGTAATTTTAGGTCCATTGGCAACTGGTACACCAGGCTTGGCTCCAAAAGGGAGTGTTTCATCTCTGCCTAGAACTGCTGGAGACCTTCCTGTAGGTGCCTTTGCATTTGTTGGAACCAAGCAAGCTTTTTCATCTGCATCTGGTTCATTTTCCACAGGGCTATCAGGGACCATCCCTGGTGGTGCCCCTTCATTTGGCAGCTCCAAACAACCAGTTTCCTTTTCATCACCTTCACCACCTTCAAGTGCACCATCTAGTACCTTGGTATTTGCTAGCTCCAAGCAGAGCGTTCCTTTGTCTTCTGGTACAACCTCATCAGGAATATCAGCAGATCTCCCAACTGGTGTCTTCTCATTTGGAAACTCAAAACAAACTGTTTCCTCATCAGGGAGTGCCCCCAACAGTGCCTTTCTTTCAACCAACCAGAAGCAACCAGGTACGTTTAATCTTCCAACACCAACCCAAATCCCAGCAACAGAATTAGAGAGGCCTTTAGCCAGTAGTCCACTGCTTGTAAAACCCACACCCAGCAGTCAAACCCAACCGGTTACTCCTGGGCTGTCGTCTTTCCAAACACTAACCACTCCAGGTGATTTGCTAACCACTTCTTCAGTCACTAAAGGGGATGGTCAACCAAAACCAAGTTCTTCAGTTGCTTCTCAGTTGGTGCAGCCAAGGCCAACATCTGCCAGAGCTGTTTTAACCAAAGCACCTGTTACAAGGCAGGATCTTTATAAGGAAGAAAGTTCAAGTTTGCCAGAACCAAAATCCACTCCGCGAGGTTTCAAATTACCTGAGCACTCAGCTCCTAGTGAGAGTGTTAGGGAAGAACCTACTAGAGAACCTACTAGAAAGGTACATGTACATATACAACTGTCTTTGTTTTGTTTTGTTGTTTGTTTGTTTGTCTGTCTGAAAATAAGAGCATAAATAATACTTACACTTTAGCTTCCATCCTTTCCTTGTCATACCTTCCATCCCTCTGTGTGCAACATCCCTCACTGTCCTCCTCTCTAATTGACTCATTTGTCCCTCTCATCTGTAGTACTTTCACCCCCGCCCTCTTCAGACCACTTCCATCTGTACCTGTTTTCTTCACAGTACCAGAATTGCTCCATTGAAGATTTAAGCTATTTTCCTAGCCAATAACATACATGTAGATAAGTTTAAATTGCTTTACATCTAAGAATGATCAATAGGCAGTTAGTGAATTCCACAGAGAATTCCAATCAGCCAGGTCACAACAGCCATTGAACACAGAAACAAACGACCAGTGGAACTGCAACCACTGTGTCTGTTGTTACCCTTATTTTACCAAGAATACAATCATACTCAGTGTTACTTTTAAGTACTTTTTCAGTTGTTTATATTCATTTGAAAAAGGTGTGTTAATTTTACAATGGCTAGGCTTACAAACGTATGTTTCATACCTACCAAGTGACTCATCAGAGACCTGGATAAATCTGGCCTTATAAATTATCATGTAAGGATTCCTAATAGCATAATATTCCACTCAACTTGAAAAAAAGTGTGAGAATTTATTCATTTCATTCTTTATTTTATTTTGGTAGACTGCTCCAGTTTCAAAAGGCAATGTAATTGAGGCATCTGTGTCAGAAAATATTCAAGAAGCGGTAATTGTTGTCCCATTCTTTCTAAGCTTATCTTTAGGTGTTCAGATGTTTTGATGTCTTCTTGTTTTGTTATTGAAGAATAGGTAAAAGTATCCTACAACTCTCTCTTTGCATTGATGCTTTGACTACAAATAACACAACACCAGGGTTTAATGTTGCTCTTCATTTACTCTACTGCTACACTGTACCTCAATTCGTAATTAAAATCCTGACTCTGAGGTACATGTATTGAAAGCAATTTGAACTAACAATCAAATTTCTTTACCTAAAAAGGTAAATAAACAAAAAAAACACCTGTGAAGACTAGATAGGAGCATTTTTCTGCTGAACTTGATTAATTAACTGAAGTTGGTCAGCTGATAAAATGGCTGAGTAGTCATTCATTACAGGATTATATTTGATTGGGTGATCAATCAATATACATGCACTAGGAACAATCAATTGACTGACTAGATAGACAGACAGGCAGACAGACAGTTCAACATAACAATAGACAGGTAAACAAACATACCGACAGACAGACAGGTGGACAGACACACGGGCAGACAGTCAAACAGACTGATAGCCACAATGACATACTGTACATTCTGTACAGACAGACAGATGATTGTTGGACAGACAGAAATCCTATTATTGTTTGATATTTCCCTTTGCTTACGTTTGTTACAGATCACCCATTTTAACTCAGAGATGGCAAAGTTACTTGAGAATGTCAAGACCATGCAGCGTAACTGTTGCCTTGAAGGTGACAACAATGATCTGGCTTCTTTTAGAATGAGAACGGAAGCCACCAGTTCAAAATTGGCAGAAATAAAAAGTATAACAAAGGTTTGTCATTACAGATGTATGTGCTTGTAATCTATTATTGCTTACAGAAGGAGTGTTGTCTTTTTTGTCTTTGGTTTTGTTATTGCTGATTTCTAGATCATTATTGTTATCATGTACAGACTGTACTGTATGTTGTTCATTGTGAAGGTGATGCATGCCTTCTTCTGCATGTGCTTTCCCAAAACAATTACTAATTATTATCAATGCCTCCATTTTTACAACACCCAAAGATGTTTTTGTGGGGGAGGGGGAAAGTTGCAGTAACGTAATGTTACCCTCTCAAATTAATTTTGTTACTATTTGAGAGATAATTCCTGAGAGATAATTCCACCACAAAACACTGCACAGTGGTTTACAGGTAATTTGTAGAAGGAAGGAAGATCCATAGACTCCCTGCTGCTACATGTAACCTCATGTTCGTATTTTAATTGTCTTGTGCCATGGGGTCTAATTTCCTTCTTTTACTAATATTTACTCAAATATGACAGGACCACCACAAGGAGATTGATGATGAAAAAAGGAAACTGTTTGAAGCATTTGAGATGCTTGAAGATGCCAGGTGTGGTAACTGAATTATATGGCATAAATTTCTAAATTAATTTCAATAAATTTCTGAGTGATAGCAGCTGTCAGTTGTCACAAAGACGAAGTTGAATTTATATCAACTGAAGCAGTCCTCATTTCTTTGAGTGGTTTGTATTTGCTAATTAAAATAATTTTAAACCATGCAGCTTGAAACAAGATTTCTCCTCACATAATTCATTTTATCTTTTATATAAGGAATTTTAAATAATTTTAGTTTTCATTTGTAGTACACTTAGCATAATTCAATTTCAGTTATTGTAGATGAAGAATCTTTTTTTCTTTATTTTTCTTGGATACTGTGCAATAAATCTTTGTTATTATTATTATTATTATTATTATTATTATTATTATTATTATTATTATTATTATTATTATTATTTTATTTTTTTTATCAAGTTACACCAATGCCCAATACACCAAAAAGATAGTTCAGATAATGAAAAGAATAACAATGTAATAACAATGAATGCTTCCTTGAATAAAGATATAATATCCTCAAATACTAATATTCACAAGCCCGTTAAATATAACATCAGCATTATCAGTGATTGGCATGCTTCAGAATATGTAGTGAGCAAAGCATTTTTAAGTCTATGTCATCTTTAATTTTTTGCTGTGTTCTTAACTAATTCCGATGCTACAATACATGTACATGGCCATGTAGTTTTAATTTTCCTTTTTATTCCTTTAGGATAAGACAGGAGAGAAAGAGTGACCCAAGATATGTTCAGTTGTTAAAGGTACCTTGTAGCAAATAATCAGTTCATCTGTTTAGGCAGTTAGGGTACAAAATCTGTGCTGCATGCACCATTTTCTCTTCTCAGGAGTCAAGTTTTATCCACATGATGGAAACCATGCACATGTTTTAATGATGAAAAAAATAGAAGTTAAGAAAAACATGTATGAGGGGAAATATACTTATTAGACAATTAAACTATCTCTTAGAAAATAATAATAATGTCAATGATAATGATAATGGTAACAATAATAATAATAGTTAAATAATAATATACATGTACTTCTAGTTAAAATTTTGACGATCTACAGTGAACAATGCATGTATATTTATTTCCAAATTGAGAATTTGTTGAAATATAGTCTAGAGCTCTGGATCCAGTGAACACAAGTAAGATGAGGGAAATTAGAAGTCACCATCTTTATTTGGATAAAACACTTAGGTGAGTAAATTGCTTGCTTAGTATATTCGTTATTTACCTGTATATCAGTTATCAAGGAGGGCCAAGATCAGATGAGATTAGGTTGAGATGAGAGTGAAAATGGCATTTGGTGAGATGGGAATGGATTCATGTGCATGGGATGGGCTGGCAATGTTTTTTACGTTTTGATTGCTGTTAAATTATTATTACTTTATGGTTCCTTAGGGAGGTGAACATGGTTCTTGACGAACAATGGAACAAAGAAAATGAACGAAAAAGGTAAAAGAAAGGAAGAAATTGTTGTTTTTGACCCAAGGGTTTGAATGCATGTGTCTGAGTTTTAGTGGATGGGTAGTCCATAGACGCACGTGCATGTGACTGTAAAATTCTGCCATGCAGGTAATCCAAGGTGAAAGAGATTGTGTTTTATTGAATGAGTGAAGCATCACTGCCAATGGTTGCAGGACTGCCCAAAGGGACGCAGAGTGTAGGCTAATACTAAACACATGTAGTTGGGATTGTGAAGAACAAAGTAGCACTATGAGCTAATAAGAAACATTAAACAATAGAAAATGCCTGAACTGCTTGCAAAAATATGCACCATTTTCCTTCCTTGACAGATCTATTCAACGCCCTGCATTGGACGAGGTTTACCAGTCCTTGAAGATTCACCATAAAATTACACAAGATCAAGTAAGTCTAAAGCGGATATTCTATGACGCTACTTTAATGTTTGTTAGTCTTACAGGGTTCCCATACACCTTGATAGTCCTTAGAAATCCTTGAATGTGAGAGTCCAAGTTCAAGGCCCTAACAATCCAAAAAAGACGTAGACGTAACCAAACTTGGGAGGTACATGTATTCCTCGAAATAAACTGGAAATCTGGCCTGGAATGCCGGCCTGGAATGCCTTTGAAAAGATCTTTGAACTTTAAAAAAGAGTACTAGCACCTATTGTTCTTCCTGACTGTTACATGTTGTATCACGGCTTGCTTGCAATAACAAGATTGTGATGTGTTCTGTGATTGGACCTGTTAGGCAGCCAAGTTAGATCAGATCACGCAGGAAATGAAGAACCGCAAACTGTTGTCAACTAGCTGGCAGAGAAGTCCACTCAATACAACAAGTTTAAGGTACAGAGCCAGTGTATCAGTGATTTTGTCATTAGGGAATTTAACAACCACAACGGGAATGCCAAAGATAATCTCGATTAAAAATATAAATGTACTCTCTTTATAAACCAGGTCCATTCAGGAGAAGACCTGTAAGTGTCGGACTTGCTCAGTACCCTTAGATGTAAAGACAGCATTCCATATCAAAATAACAAAAAATTCAAGAATCCACCCATTCTGGAGGAAGTTCCCACTGACTCAGCCAAATGTATAGTCGCCTTAAGTTGTTGTGCACAGAATTATATCAAATGTATCAAGATGTTCAACAACGATTGCAGAACGAGTTTCTAACCTACACCTGCATTTCACGCTATTTACATGCCATGATATTAAAGTCTAAAATTCGAGTAACAAGTGATTCTTATTGTAGTTTTAATGTCTTAATGTGGCAAAACAATGATGTTATCAGTGAATTTATTTTTGGTTCTGTTTCAGAGATGACTTGACCAATGTACGTGATCCCTTTGCTGTGTCGAAACAGGAACTTAAATCGCTAATCAAAAATGTATCAGGTGTGAAATAGCTTAGCACAGTAACTGTTAAGTTACTTTAAATTGACGTTTTAGAAACAAGATAAGAATTTTTACAGGTATGTTTTAGGATCCAATATCGCTCCAAACCTATTCTGTCTACAAATTTCCCCTCTTTCAAAGTCTATAATAAACTTATTTTGAGTGCCCTGTCCATACACAGCTGCGGTATCTCCTCAAAAGCAAGCTCAGCTGAAAAGCATGTATCAGAAACGACGAAATACCCCAGTAAGAAGGAGCGGGGTTGGTAAGTTGAGGTTCAGTTCTACTTAACAGATATATGTACATGTACACACACTTGGATCTGGCTCATTATTTATCATAATAAGGACGATATGCCTCCAATACTCTTTTTTAGCAAGATTAATCAAGTGCCAGGCTCGTGTGCTAGTTATAGTACTTTTCATGATAAATTTTGCACTTTGTAACTTATCGAAGTTGTACCGAAAATAACCAAATTATCACTAAACTTTGCAAAATGTTTCTAGAATAGAAACGAACACTGAGAATAAATGTGATTGGTTGCTTTTTCTCTTTGTTCCTGAATTCTGAATTCTGCGGTCTTTCGTTTCGCCACCGCATACCCATCACCTAGGAAGACACTGTTTTGATTAAGGTAGAACAAAGTAAAAATAGTGATACCATACACAAAACAATGGTTGAATGGTGGGATTTTCTAGCTAAAACAAGGAAGTTACTACAAGCAAGATACGGGCTTCTCGGATTAAGCCGACGTTTATGGTTACATCTGTACTTGTTTTCCCCTTTTGTACTTGTGAAAGACAAACGACTAACACCAAGACTACTCCCCTTACAGTTCCAAGTACTGTTACCAAGACACCATTAGTGAAGCCTAATAGACCTGAAGTGCCATTCTACTCTTCGACACCTGCCTTAAGACCAGAGGACACAACAGAGAGATCTAAAGGACGCTTCAGCTTTGGTGAGACTATCCCCGAAAAAATTGAGGTGCCTGACGATGATCGAAGTCTTGGAGAAGATGGGTCTCGGGAGCAAGAACTCTGCCAGGAGAAAGAGCTTGAGCATTTGGATGCAATCCAGGAAGCCTCGATCATTGGACCAGGTCCTTCACGTACACAGTCTGAGACTCCATCAATTACAAAGGGGAGTAGTTTGGGCAATGAAGAGGATGAAGCTGTTTTAAAGAAGGCACCTCATCCCGTAAGGATTACAGCATCTGTTGAGAGGTCACAAACTAAGTCCATCCCACAGCCTACTGCAGGCGGAGCATTTTCTGCAGTTGATAAATCTGTTGGTTGGGGCATTAAGCCACCTGTATCTCAACCAACAAAAGCAGCACCAGTATTAGCACCGAGTGGTCTTTCCTCTCCATCAACCAAAGAGGTAAATTTATTTGATTTCTACGTTGTAGTTTCTTTTATTGTTTATAAGCTAGTCACATGACATCATCGTGATTCAAATGAACTTAAACTAACTGTACATTCCATTCCGTCTCCCCTAATATTCTATTTTAGAAATCAAAACAGGGCGACTTGTCCATTTCAAACTCGATTTGTCAAGATCACCAATGTCACTTTGCATAATTTTTATTGTGACTACTGTAGTATGACTACCTAGTGTGATTTTCTGTAGGTTGGTGTCTGTCGGTTATTTTCTATCTTGCTTTTAACAAAATGTGCAAAACAACATTTTATCTTTGCAGCCCGCAACAGCTGCACCAATCTCAGCAAAAAGCGACGTTGTTCCAAATGTCAAGGTCATTAGCACAGAAACACCTCCCTACATCGCTGCGGCAATGGCTGCCATGAGCAGAGCAAGTGCATTGCAGGGTGCTACACAGTCAGGCGGTACCCTTGACCCTTCAGCCAGCATCGAACCAGTAACACTAGTAACTTATAAACCACAGTCGCAAGGAGGTGCACAACCTAAGGACTATGATGCAGAAAACAATGCTGCAAAGGCTATTGCAAATGCAGCATTGGTGGCCGCCACAGCCGAAGCCCAAAAGTCTTCCACAAAGCCACAGTGTAGTACAGAATTCATCTTTAAATCTAGCGAGAGCGGTAAACCTGGTCCTCCTGTGGTAACCTTCAAGCTTCCAACCTCTCCACCACAAATGCCCGACAGTGCATCCAAGATTGCTGCTGCTCCTAACGTCACTGTTAATCCCAAACCTGCATTTGCTCCAGCCGTCCCAAGCTCATTGACAGCGACCAGCGCTGGTGGATTGCAGAAATCTTTCACAGGACCTCAAGCTGCTGGCTCATTTAGCTTTACCGGTGGTTTGTCAAGTTTTGGGTCTTCCTCTGTGACTGCCACCTCAGCACCAAGTGCATTTAGTATTAGCAGTAAAGCAAAAGACACAGGGCCCAGTCAGACTGCTGTAGCAGCAAGTGTGGTAACACCTAGTGCTGCCAAACCAGAAAACATCATCACTGCACCAGCTGCAGGTATCTTACCAAGTCAGAGAGTGAGTAGGAATTTATTTGCAGCAGGGGAATTAAGTTCTGGAGCACCAGCCACAAGTGGGGAGCAAGATAACAAGCAGGAAGACAAGAAAGAGGTATTGAAGTCAAGTTAAAGAATAGACAAATTGTATTTTAAAATAATGATGGAAAGGATTTGTACTGCTGTTTGAACCTGTAACTTAAGCAGTTACAAATTGAAGTAAACAAATCATACCAATACCAGTGTCGCAAGTTGGGCACAGTTCATATTAGAATTCTATCGTATTTGGTCCTTCTCTGATCTACAGCTGTAACTGTGCATGAAGCTATCCCTTGCTTAGCAAACCTTCCTTTACCTGCGAAGAGTTCCTCACCTTCTGGGCCTACGGAATTCTTTGCTCGCACGGGCATGCTTGCTACCCAGCCTCTACTATCTCGTACTTGATTATTCCCGATTTTATAGAATATCTCGTGGGACATGTTAACGTTTTCACTGGTAAACCAGACTTTTAAACTTTCCTTTACGGAAGTAATTCACTATAGAGAACGACGCATCTTATTTTAACTCATTTATGTTGGCAAGAGGTTGGACTTACTGCGATGTTTTTATATTTTGATAGAACCTGCAAGTGACAAGTGCAAATCCTTCCATTGCTAGTTCTAGTGGAATTACGACCCCAGCAACAGTAACACAAGGATTTCCGTTTTCAGCACCAACTCCAACAGGTGAAGGCTTTTTTAAGAATCTTAATCTCTCTGCACCTACCCTCGCTGGCAATGTGTTTGGCAGTGGTGTTGATACAAGCAGTAATCCTCCCAGCATCTTGACTTCTTTGATGCGAACATCTTCTCCGGGAGGTCCTGCAGGCAGCCCCAGCAATTTGTTTGGTATGGCGTCCTCTGCAGTTTCTAATAATCCAGTATCCAGTTCTAGTGCGCTACCAAGTCAAGTTTCTCTTCCCTCTAAAGGGACTCCAACGGAAAACAAAGATACCAGCACCCCCGCCATAATGACACCATCTGGCTTTCCTGCATCTACTAGTTCGGTGGGCGTTTTTGCACAGGCCTTATCAGAAGGTAGCAAGTCCAGCATAGTGTCATCTACCACTGCAGCTAAGACACTGCCTGGTGCTGGAACCATTTTTGGTGCTCCAACCACAACACCGGCGTTCACACCAACTGGCGTATTTGATCGTTTTCTTGGTGGTACTAAATCTAGCACCACAACCTCCTCTAATACCACAGTAGCAAGTAAACCGCTTAGTTTATCTGCTGGGTCTGCGTCCGCTTTTACCGCTACAAGCACTGCTAGTCCATTTTTCCTCAGTATCACTCCAGCTTCAACAAATGCCTCGGCGACAGCAGGAGGCCTTCCCCTAACTTCTCTGTCGCCACCCACGACAACAACTGCGGTAACAAGTCCAGTGTCTGAAGGCTCGTCAACCTCGGCCGCTAGTACAGGTGGTCTGTTCAGCAAAGCCTTGAGTACTACGAATGCTTTTGGTGTGGCACCGGGTGTAGTAGTGAGTAGTGGAGTTGGCTCTCTGGGAGTTCCTTCCACAACAGCTTCTGTGGGGAACCTCTTTACAGCACCCACATCCACCGCCTTTGCTCCCACTAACGTATTTGGGTCACCTGGTAACACCTTTGTAAGTGCTCCTGCACCTTTCAATTCTAGCAGTCAAGGTAGTACTTTTGGTTCTACAACAGTATTTGGGTCAACAAACACAACAGCAGCTGCCGGATCAGGGTTTGGGGCACCTTCAAGAACTGGATTTGGTTCCGCATCTAAGCCAGCTGACAATGGTAAGAGAAGATCCCAACATCGGTAACTTGTAATTAATACTTGCTGATCATAAGGACAGCAACCATAATGTAAGTTATGTAGCCTCTTCTGAAGAATCCTATGTAGACCAGCATCCCTCAGTACAATACTTGTCGTTATTTTATATGCTTGTGGTCCAGACCCCTTGATATGATGGGATACCAAAGTGTTTTCCGCCCTTGGGAACTTACTTATTTTCACCATTACCGTGGCAGGGATGGTGCATAGGTAGCCCTTTGGGCCCCTCCACTTTGCAGGCTTTTACAGTTGTCAGTTATATATATTTCGATGTAATATAGTCTACACTTTTGAGTACTCATTCGTTTTGTTTTCAATCTACGGGTAGCGAGGGAGTCGAGCACTCTGTCTGCTGGGTTGTCTGGCGCACTAATCACTAATCAAGCAGCACTAAGGTTGTCAGAAAACCTTTATCCGTAGTAACTAACTACATGCTCACTTTAGCCCTAGGATTTGGATTTGGTGGCTTTGGTTTAGGTGCACAAGCCAGCTCACAGGCCAGCAAAACAAACCCCTTCGGCGTCGCACAAGGATTTGGAGCAACAACTACTACACGTGTGTATTTGTTTATGTGTATTATCGCAGTAAAATAGAGTAGATTTGGCGTTGTTTGAAGGTAACGTAGGAGGGGGTATGCGAACTGCAGGGGCTGGGGGATTTGTGCCAAGGAGAATTTCTAGGCTGTTACTGGCTCTCAATGTCAAGCCCCTTAACGTGTTACTTCTAGTGAGGTTTTCCCAGTTACGTAATGGAAGAATCTGTAAAGCCAATCTTGATTAGTAAAAACCACTCAGTAGGAACACATATGAAGTCTTTGTTCTTTACTTTTGTTTCTTACTCCAGAGTCCTCGTTGTTTGGTGGAAAGTCTGGTGCGGATGTATTTAAGGTTAGTGGACTTAACTGTGAGTAACATGTGCGGTATCGCGGGGCTAATTACATGTAAACAATTAAAATGTAGGATAAATACTGATATATCTACAAATGAAGCTTTTTCCCCCCCTCGAATCATACATATTTGGCGCTCTCTCTTGAAGATGCTACGACCTCGTTGAAACCCAGGTCTCGTCGAATTCCTGAACACCCTGATAATTCCGGGAACGATGTACTAACTCCAGTTCTTCAAATGTTACCCTTAAGTTGCCACTTTTCACTCTCGACATTGCTAGTGTAAATCATATCCACATTTGTCGCAACGTTGTATTTCCTAGATGACGGATTCACCGAAGCCAGCGTTTGGCGGTGGGCCGTTTTCTCAATCTACATTTGGAACCCAGCCCTCTAGTGGTTTTTCAGGAGGCTCGTTCAGCACTCAAGGTGGAACAGTGGCCGCCTCTGGTTTTGGCTTCAGTGCTTCATCACCCTCTGGTAAACACAGCCATAGCCTGCATTTGCTTCCCTTTGAAGTTCCTTTTTAGGGTATGTTTTGTATGACTGCTTCAACTCTCTCTCTCCCTCAGGTACTACAGGGTTCGGTTCACCACAGTCCTTTGGCTTACCCTCTACTGGGGCGTCCGTGTTCGGTGGTGCGCCTTCATTTGGTTCTGCTCCTTCATTTGGAGGTGCTCCAACCTTTGGAAGCTCCCCTCAAGGAGGCGTGGGTGCTAGTCCATCCGGTGGGTAAGTGTCAACCCATTCTTTGCTGTTTGTTTTTTTAGTCTTTAGGAATTAGGGGTGGGAAAGGGCAGTTACATAAACAGATTGCATAGTATGTTTTTTCAAATGTGTTAAAAGGTTATGACGATTGAAATATGCGTTGGCCAATGGGACCTGTAAAATAGTATTTCTGTAAGGAAACTGTAACTCATTGCCATTCTTTCGTCCATCTTGGCTATCTGCGCCTATTTGTATTGGTACATATTCTTTGACTTGCAACGGTGGCAGATGATCGCTCTGTCTGTGATGTGTACAAAAGCATTATAATGTTTGCACTATGAATATATTTAAGTGTAATAAACATATTTCATTTTTAGGGTCTTTGGAAGTGCACAGTCTGGCGGATTTGGACAGTAAGTTTCCTTCATATTGTTACTTTGCCAAGCACAACTAGAAATTGAAAGCGAGAGGGTGCTATTTCATGATATTTCTCACCTCGCACAAGTTTCGTAATAATAGGCCAATATGATGGATGTTTCCAAATTTCTGTTAGACGGCTCTAATATAACAAGGTTTCTTTACCGTTACCGGGAAAAATTGGCAAGCTGGCGGTCAAACTTTTAATAATAGCTACCCTATGTTTCAAACCTCGCGTAATTTGTTTTGTTCTGTAGATCTCAAGGCAGCCCTACATTCGGTTCCTTGGCAACCCAGTCGAGCCTTCCATCGTTTGGTGCTGTGACTGGCATGCCTGGGACACAAGGGTTTGGTGTTATGCAACAACAACCAGCAGCGCCTTCCTTTGGCACGTTTGGCGGCGGTGGCTCACAGTAAGAAAAACAAAATTGGCCTATTTCGATATATTAAAATTGTAGCTTGGCTCTGAGACCTAGGGGAAAAGCACAACAGAAATCACAGCGAGGTTAAAAGATGAATAAGTTAAGTATTTTAATATATCGAAATCGGCCTATATCAATAATTATTTACTATCTGATCTTGAAAAACAACGTAATATGGGAAATGTTATCACCTGCGTATGCGGTGAGATATTTTACAGTAGGCCATGTATGATTTGTATGCGAGGAGGATTCAATACCCAGCGCCACAATGAACTGAGGGATTTAGAAGCGGAACTTCTCGACATGGTCTGTAATGATGTTACAATCGAGCCCGTTCTCCAAGATATCTCAGGCGAACAGCTAGGGAGGGGATCGAATATCGTCATGGATGCAAGACTAGACATCCACCACACGAACTTTTACACCCTTAGTGTTCACATCTACTGGTGGGATGGCCAAGGAGTGTTTGCGTTTCCATAGCCGCCTCGCCGAGCTGCTAGCTGTAAAGAAGGGAGAAAGTTACAACACTACAATAAGCTGGATCAGAGCCAGAACCTCTTTTGCGTTGCTAAGATCCGCCCTAGTCTGCCTGAGAGGCTCTAGGTCAAGAAGCTTTAAATCTGACATTAGAAATATTTATCTAGATATAGCAAATGCTCAGATGCCCTTAGATAAAATGTAATCAATAATTATTATATCAAGGAAAACACTTGGCCGCTAGCTTTTGTAAGAAGGATCGCGAAGGAATTCTGTACTCAGAAAAAAAAGAAAATGTCCGAAAAAATGTTTGAAAGAGAACAATTTACGGTGCTTTAATTAAGCAGCAATTAGAATTGCACTTTCCATTACAAATTCACATAGGCAGGTATTGAGAGAAAGTGACTATATGATACAATGAAATGCATGCAGGAGTAAATATTATTTTTAACGTTATATGTTTTTTTCGATACCAAGGTCATTTTGTCCTTTTTTTTTTAACAGGAGTCCAGGTGCCTCCTCATTTTCACAGTGGAGGTAACGAGGCTGTACTGGGCATCATTTATGGCCTGCGTCTTCACGGATAAAGCTTTAGTATTTGCGGCTAACAAACTGCTTAGTAGAACACTTTTCTATTCAAATAATAATCGTAGTTTCTTGTGTGAACGGCAAAATCGCTAATATTGATTTGTAAATCGTGGCTTTGGGACAAGCGTTATGATGAATAACCGCCGCTAATACTGGATTGATGCTGCGGCTGTGGCAGTGGCTGTTATTGGATTAAATGAAACTGATGATTAATGGTGACTGCGTCAACTCTTATGCAATCAAACTAAGACAAATACTCGGCAGAAATTCTCTTTTATAAAGCAAACTAATAGTTGCTATGTAAGAACAACAGGCAAGCCGTAAAAAAGGTGCATTTGAAATGAATCATTTATAGTTACAAAGCTGATCACAAAAGGTCAGCGACCAAAACTTAATTTACAGTTATCAACAACGAAAACCTTATATTTAGTTAAAAGCAAGAGTTTACTTGAACTCTTACTCTCAGATGCTATTGTCATTATATTTTCTCGATCCTAGTTACAACATTCACAATTTAGACAGTTCATTCGCGTATATTAATATTGTTCAAAGAAAGGACTAGAAAAGTTCTTTCGGAGCATCTTACCTACGACTCAATATTTGATTTACAAATGACGTCCCCGACCAGTCAAGACGAAACTTTACACAACACATCCTTAATATGAAATGTTTAATTTAGGTAATCAATTGGTGTCCTAAAGTCATATTCTAAAGTGTTTCGTTCTTAAAGATGCGTTTTCGAATTTTTCTTGGTCTCCTATACGCACCAAATCCATTTGGCGCGTATAGGACACCAATAATATATATGTAGCTAGCCGAATAGTTCGTCAAGGACTTCCAGTTTTTGTGTGTTAATTTGATTTACCCTGGCGGTAAAAGGCAGTTTGCGCTAAATCATTTTGCAAGAGTTAGTTGTTTGAGTTTATTTTGCAGTTCAGGCATGCACGACTGGTACGCCAGCCCTGTGCCAAATATGTAGCTCTGGTTTCCATTCCTTGCCCGCGCGCTGTGCAACTGATCCAATATTTGCTCCCGCTTCCAGGTTTTCTTCCTTTCCTCTAAAGTGTCTGTGTCCCTTGCTATTGGCACGTTTGCATCTTTTAACACGGAGGTCGCGTCTTGACTGTCTTTTGGAGCAATAGTTATCTTGACTTCATTGCCCAGGACTTGGCGAGAGGACCGTGAATCTACTGTTACTGTAGGTGGCGGTGGAGGTGGTGGTGCACTACATGGTATGTGTGAAGTGTCGTTTTCCCTTTGCTCGTTGGAATTTCTCACAAGCAAAGTCACATTTCTTGGCGATGATGTATCTGTTAGTTGCCTCATCTGGATCCACGGAACGTTTTTAGACCTCTTTGCTGGATCCTCTCTTGTAGGGTTTTTAGGAGATATTTCAGGATTTCCTCCTCGAGCGGGCGTTTCTGTATGTTTGACAAGGGTTAATTTGCCTATCGACCTGACCTCTGGCTTAGTTTTCAACGATGGCTGACCAGCTTGATTGCTCTCGATGTTTGGCTTGTTTCCCTCCTCTCTTGCAATTTGTTTTTGTCTCCAGCTCGGCAACATCTGGGAATTATTGTTGATGTCGATTGTCAGAGGGGCTCCTATATCCACCGTGTAATCTCTAGTTGAGTCTGTTACTTGGGAGTGGCTAGTATTTGGCTGTACATCGACAACCTGAGTCTCGAGGTTTTGAATACGGTTTTTGACGGATAAGTCTCTTTCGTGTGTATTCTTGATAGATAAGTTTGTTTCTTCGTTTTTGTCAGGGCTCTGATTGTTCGGCAGCACTGTTGGTACCCTTTTGGCAACACCGGGCATTAGTAATGTCTTCACATCAAGAGTGGTGCTACAGTTCGTTTGATTTTCATGAGGTCGACTTGATTGTAAAATGGAGGCGCTCAATGACCTATCTCTCACTTGAGACGCCGCAATTCCCCCTAATCTGCTAGCCTTTGAATCACGATCTCGTGGAACGTTGTGGATCTCCACTACACACACGTTATCATTTCTGGTGGCCTTGACTTGTTGCTGAGCTGCTGAAACAAGCTCCTCCATCGATACAGCTTGGTAGTCAGGATCTGGAATCCATCGAGAGGAAAGTCGCCGACTTAGACTGCCTTCTACGTCAGTGTTTTCAACCTTTTCCCTGGCTCTCGCAGATGGTGCAGACCCTGATCTTTTAATCTTTTTATTTTTAGCGGTGCACTCGGGTTTGGTTACTTCGATTTCTGGTTCTGTCACAGTTCTTTCAGTCTTGGGACTCTTCTTCGATTTGATTCGTTTCGTGTTTTCGTCCCTTCTTTTCGCGGAGATGACAGTTTTATCAAATGGTGCTGTTTCGGCAACACCTAAGGCGGCCAATTCACGATGCGTATATCCTCTGAGAGATTTACTCCTAACAGTTCTATTCACCCGACCTTGCTTGTCACTTGCAAGCGTAAAGGAACGAGTTTTGCCGTTCGGCTTTTTGTATTCAGGATCGTCCCAGTTAAACGATTGACTTCGTCTGACATCACTGGGTTGACAAAGCAGAGTCTCCCAGGTGTATTCAAACCTTCGGACAACCTCGGGGCTACTTCTGTCAGCCGCAGTCACTGCGTAAGGTGAAGTGTCTTGGTTGAAACCTTCCGATGCTTGTGGTTCCGGGCCTGAAGTATTGTTACGTCCATTTTGTTTGTCGTTGGGGTTGGTCTGAGAGGAAACAGGCAGTTTTGGAACCGCCTCTGAAGCCCCTTGGAACTGGCTAACGGACGGGATGGACGCCTTTCGACGAAGTTTGGATGTCCCTGATAGGGTATCCATGCATAGACCGTCTGCCCTCCTTTCTGAAACCTCTCTTGGATGGACATGGGTAGCCCAATCTTTGTCATCTGTTAGACGTTCAGGGTCCTGATATTGGTTCAGCTGCATCCTGCAACAATGCGCAGAAGATAATAATTGCCGTTAATGGTTCGTTAAAGGAGGTATCTGTGGTTTCCTATTCCCACAGTTATACGTCTTATGTCTCCGCTGAATAGCTCATCAAAAGCAGTAATTTCTCGAAGGAACATGTCTGGTGCGTCAATAATGACGAGGGTTGTAAAATGACAAAAACGTTCGCTAGCTAAAACGTTAAAATGAAAATGAGCTTTCGGCTGTCGATCTACAGCCTTCGACGGATAAAAATAGAATGCAAAATGTTCAAATATATGTAAGAAAAGGCGACAAAAAATGTGTTTATTAGGGACTATTGTTTGAAAAGAATACTATACAGGTTTGGGAGCGGCTTAGAATTATTGTCAACGTGTAGCAGAAGTGTCCCAGGCCTCCAAAGCTTTTTCTGACGCGAAAAGAGCCTTTGGTCGATGACACTAGAATTGTCAAAGTCTATGCGATGGTGGAATGACCACGCATGTTTGATCCATTAGCAATTTCAGTTTCTTGTGGACAAAACCTGGCATCATAATATTTTTATGTATATTACAGTTTTTGCGCTTTCTTGAAGCTAAGATATAATGATTGCCTGAAATAGCACCAAAAACTATTTTCCATGGGAACTCGAGAACATAAGTTCAGAGAATTGTGCAACCACAGGAAAAATTGTCACTGGAACTTCCGCTGGATTCCATCTTGATCTCTCTTCTGTAAAAGGTAGCTGGGAATAGCTTTGTCCACAAGCACCCTGTGAATTGTTGTCAGATAAGGGCTAAATTTTCGTGCCCTTTGAGCGAATTTGTTCAAATTTTCCGGCGCGGTAACAATGTCAGCTGAATATCGACGCGCATGACCAAAGTAAGGCGAGTCAGCTGTCTCACTGCTAACACGAAGGAAGCTATTTTTCGGTAGGATTCATAGTTTGCAACGCAAGGAAAACGTGCGTTTTGTTCGTAGGGACATTAATAGACCTCATTTGCCCACGCATGCGTACATTCGACTTCCTTGAGTATGATGATATCCTAGCTACACAAAGCTGGAAAATTGTCGGAGTAGATTAGTTCTTATCTCTTCTGTTATGTCTTGGTTATTAGTATGAAGATTAAGATCACCGTGCCTACTTCATTAGTTGTGTCATAAAATCATCGTCAATATTGAAAATGTGTTTAAGTCAATTCACAATCTGCAGTATTGCAGAGCTTAACATAAATAACAGAAGAATCTCACCTCTCCTTGCGTCGAAATAATTTATACACGACCACAGCAACGTAAGCAACCAAGAGAAGGCCTCCTCCGCATCCAGCCAAGATGATCCACCAAAGCTCCATTTAGAACTGTGGAAAGACGAATGACGTGAAGAAATTGCAATCAACAACACTGGTCGCTCGAGGCAAGAGGGAATGCTGCATTTAAACTGAAGCACGCAATAAGTGCAGCAGTCTATATTTGCATAGCGGAATTACTAAACACCTGTCTCGTGCTTTTAGATGCGTGGTGAATTAACTTCCCCAGCGGGATGCTATTACAATGATATGCTCACTCGTGTTCTCTAATATAAAAACACGCACGTATAGTTCTTTGAGCTAGCCGAATTGTGAAAGATGGGATTAAATGCGGTTTCTTTTTTTGCCTAGAATGTTTTTTGTGTTTTTCGAACATTATTCATTAATACTTTTCAGACGTAAAACACTTGTCTTTGTCACTATAAATAGTCAAGATGTCAAATTCAGACTACATTATTAACTCGAGCGTAGTAGGATAATCCGAAAAAAAGCCACCTTATTATACCACATATGAAGAAAGTCACGACATTCCCTCATAAAAAGATGAGCTGCATAACATTTGCAAAGTCGCACCTTAGACTACATCTTATGGGGCAGATTTGGTGGAGGTTGACCACTGCTGTTAACGTTAAGCTTTTACGCAGGACAATCGCCGAATTTAATTGCCCGACATTGTGCAATTCGATGGTGCTTTGGAAATTAGAGAAGGAACTGTTAATTCTGTATGGTTAAGTGCAATTATAGGTATCAGGCAACAGACCGGAATATTCTGACAGGTTAACACACACTTGTGCAAGGATGAAAAGGAGCTCTAAATGATAAAAAAAAACACTAGCTGGAAAAATAGACTTCAAATACAAAAATTAACTAGATTGGAGGGTTTTTGTAATCCCGCAGACCAAAGTTTCTTTTGCCAGGTTTAGTGTTTTAAACAAGTAACATAATAGTGTTTGGCATTTGCAACCAATATTTGCATTTCTCGGTTCAGTTACCAACGAATTAAATCTATAAATAACTGCTTTGTCAAGGTTTCCTTGCGCTGAACTACAATTTTAAACACAATGAGGTGCACGTTTCAACTGACTTTGTTTTTTCAATTTGGCTTGAAAAGTTGAAATGTTTTGGCTCAACTCTAAGGTGGCGCACTGATTTTAACGAAAATTCTGCATGCAGAGATCTTAAGCAGTACATAAAATATTAATAACAAACAGAAAGCAATAAATAAAAGTTCCCTGTGCGAAATAAAAACAGGCCAGAGCAACACAATAAGTAGAATCTTTCCATGATTAAGGTACTGTGCGTAACTTAAGTTATTCTCTGAAGTTTTCGTGTGCAATGAAAGCTTCAAATTCAAATGACTGTTATAATCAATTAAGGTTTTATCTTACCTCTTGGCAGTTTCTTTACGTTTCAGGTAAATTAAAGTTCTTTTTTTCAGAAAGTTTTTAAAACTCGAAAACTTTGCAAAATTTGTCAAAAATGTAATGTTCCTCAGTCCAACATACAACGACTCGCGAATAGTTCATATCACGAATGCACGTAGGTTTGACAAAAGTTTTGGTATAGCGGTTGGTCAGAATATCTTAGCAACAAGTCCGGGTTCTTCCATTGTTTAAATGATGTTTTCTTTTTCTAGAAACAAAAAGCCTAATCTAAAACAATTCTCTACGTCACATGTTTCATTTTCAGAGCAGTTCACAGCTATGACGTCATGTTCCTTAACTTTTTTGTGCTATAGCTCGGGCGAACTTTGTGTAGTCTTCAATTTCACCCCAGACTGAATAAGAATTTTGTGTTTTGGAAGACATTCCGCACTAGTTCTTTACACTTTGGTAGTTCATGCATGGTTGATGATTACTTAATTGGTTTCTTAAATCGATCTGTTATGTGGTCGTGCACCTTCGTGGCCCTTTATTGACAAAGATTATCAGCTATTTTGTGTTTGATACAACCAGTTAAATATAATACTCCCATGTTTTCATTCCAAGGGAAAGTAAATTCGTGCCAAAATATGCATTAAAAATCTAGTCTTTGACCTCCTTTACATTTTGCTAGAGATGAAAATGCATTTAACTTTGTTTCTAGCTTCTTCGTTTTGAGTTTCATCTGCTCATTGAAGCATGTTATTTTAATTCTCAGACTATGCTGAAGGATCCAGAACTGTGAAAGTGGCTTTTGAATGTTTACTTATGCAAAAAGAACAGTTAATTCTAGATGTTTTCTTTTAACTGTGAAACTATGATCTTGTCACGTTTTGCATGAAAGTAGAACATTCTTAACTTCAGCGAACTAGTTTGAATATCTGTTGCTTTTTGATCTCGTAGCTCTCTTTTTCTCACGCTCTCGTTCAATGGCTTTCAAGTTCTTGAAATATCTCTGACGTAAAATCTGTGTGTCGTAGTTTGATCTCAGCTGTCCGTCGAGATGGCTCTGTCAAAAAGCCTAGGAATGTTTAGCTAAGGCAACAATATTACCTTCCAGAATCATCCTTTTGTAAAATTGAGTTTGCTTTGTGTAAGTAAACAATGACTTTAAAATCATTAGCATAAAAAAGTACACGACTCAACATATTCTGCTGCCATTTGTAAATCTCACCAGCATTAGCACGTTGCAAGCAACGGTTGTCCTTAGGTAAAGAATGAAACAACATTTAAGACTGTCTCTGAAAGTTAAAACCATTAGAGTACCTTAAGCGGTCGTAATTTTCTTTAGTTACTGTTAGCGCTGTGCTACGTATAAGGGAATGCAGTTCATTGCCCGTTTTAACAAGATTGTTCTGAATATATTAAATAAAAAAATTATTTAGTATTTTAGCAGATAACAAACCACTATGAGTGGTAATTGGTTAAGGAAATTATATATATGTACCACCACCATCCCGTTTGTAATCAGAAACTGGATAACTTAATCCCCCGTATATATAACACTCTAACGATTCCAAATCCGGTATTCATAAACTTATCAACTTATCTATAACATCCTGAAGAAAGCGAGAGCTTTTTCTTACAGTGAGCAAAGACTCCAAGTGGTTGTTTCGGTCCCAAACTGCTATCTTGTTCGGTCAGAGCTCGCTTGTTTGTAAATTCCCACGTTTCTGTCCTCGCCTTGATGGGTCTTTTCAATGTCACTCGGGCAAAAGCTGTTTTGTCCAAGGACTCAACCAATAGCATCGAGCCCCCTGCCATCGACATGTGATCACGTCAGGCTGAAATGAGGTCATCTATTAAAGAAAATAAACAAAAATCAAACGTCTGCTTTCCATAGAATGACAAAGAAAACCACAATATACTGTTGGAACCGTTCATTCCTAAACCCGAATTGGAAAATGAACTTAAAAAGTTAGTTTTGGTGTTAATCTTCCTTCCGTTTTGAGAGTCGATCGTCATCGGCTCATTGTGTTTTGATGTGTCCTCTCAGTGCGCCAACCTTTTACTGTCCAAAGATATTCATAAACACACATTTCTTTTGTTTAACATAATGGCAGTACACATATGTTTACGTTCTAAGCGTACATGTCAATCAGAGATTTTAGTAGAAACTAATCTCGTTTTGACGCAGATACGTCAAGCAAATAACTGAACAGCCGGTGAGGCACACGAAACATGTCTGAACAGGAGTTATGAGGGCTAAAACGAAGACAAAAGAAAAAAACACTGTTTTTACAGACTCGACATCTGTTAACCGTTTTCCTCGAGGATTGAAATCAGTGGTAATAGCACCCTTCCCTACTTCTGCGATCTCTGACGGTATTTCTGGGTGAATTCGAGATATTGAGTCAAAATTGAGATTTTGAGCCAAGGTAACAGCGTTCATGATAAAAACCAAAAGGGAATTGGTAATATTCACTCAAACTCAACGTTCTTGACCATCATGAGCTAGGGCCTAATTGGGTACTTTTAGATTTCCCTAAAGACGCTTGTACAACCCGAAACTTGACGATCTGGCCATTGGGTGATAAAATTGAAGTCCATTAAATTACTAATTACTAAACTAATAAATTATCATGGTTGACAAATTACTCCTTTATTTTGGCGCAAAATTTTTAATTCTGAAATAACAAAATTGTCATGACAACGTTGGGCTCGAAATTTCTCGACACAATAGATAGGTTAACAGCCCACAATTCTGAGTCTAATTTCCCACCCACGATATTTAAAGGTAATCAACCATACTCGTAAAACTAGTGAATAATTTCTCTCACGTTTTGTCAAAATTCTAATGATTTTCCTCAGCAAAGGGGTCGAGGAACTATCCTTATAATTTTGACAAATCGCACTAGAAATTAGGCTCTGTCCTCGTGTACCGGTTCACAAGAACCGATACAAAGGACCCAACAATGTTCAACAGCTAAACAAAGGTTCGTAAAGAAAGGAGTACAATGGTTATTTCCTCTGTGTACCGGTATACCAGGACACAACCTGAAATTATTTCCTTATTTCACTCGTCACATCGTTCTTTTATCAATTCGGATCATAACAATTAAGGCAAAATACTAGTTGACTCTGAAGAAAATGAAAAACTCTATATCCCGAGGCTTGAGCTCATGAAAAAGAAGACGAGGTAAAAGCTAGTAAAAAAGACTGCTGAGATAAGAAAGTCCTTAGATTACGCTTGAAAGAAGGCATTTTCTTTGCAAGTCTCAAATGATATGCACAGGCCGTTCCAAAGTGTCGGTACACAAAAGGAAAAGGGTCAGTCACCATAATTACGAATGGACCTAGTGTCTATTCAATAGTATATATTCGAAGCGTCTAGAATTCTCCTCGACTTTGTTTTACTGTTGTACGCCAAGACTATTTATGAGATGAAAGATGCACATCTCGAAAATTCTCTCAGCGCTATGCTACACGAAGCTCTCTCTAAGAAGTTGCTTAGCTTTCCAAAAAGAATAAAATAACTCCGCCTTCAGATTGGCATCATGTTTGCACGGCTATCGAGAAGCCTTGAACGAGTATTTGCTCTTGAGAACGGCATTGCTGCCATAAAACTGTCGCAGGTATAGACACTATATGGCTTATTCTTTTACCAGCTTTAGCTGAATTTGGTTGTGCTTGGAGCTTTTCACGACCGCATTAACCCAGGAAATGCATTGTAGGGACAAATTCAAGTTATCGCTTGAAAATTGAGACTTTCAAAGATGGTGCGCGGGAAATAAAAGGCATGCGTCTAGAACTTCACATAACCTGTAAAAGTCCCCCAAAAAAGTGGAGATTAGAAGTAGCTAAACGAAGTCAACATTTTGCCAATAAGAGCTATGATTGAAATTGGTGCGGGTTTTAGACTACAAGCTAAACACACCTTTTTCTGGTAGAATTTGATTTATTCTAAAATTACATTGTTTGTTGATCAAAGTGTTGCATGTATCTTAATTATAAAGGCTTAAGTTTATATACAATGATCTCTTTTGAAACGAACTAACTGCTGTGCAAACTGACTAAGCTTGTAAAAGAAAACAGTCTTTCAAGTCACATTAGATCAGAACGAACACCTAACAACTCTTTACAGAATAATATTGTTTAGTTGAAAGAAAGAACGTAAAGAGAATAGAAAAAATAGAGGAAAATATATTGCATTCAAGTGTCAGCAAGTACTACGACTCACAAAAAATAAACCAAACTTATTACAACCAGTAAGAATATTAATGTTTGAAGTGACTTGTTAAACTCGTCAGCATTTAGCCTTAGAGGATGTAAATGGTGAACTTCAGCAATTCATTGTTAGGAAGACGTTAACAAACAGAAATCCTGACCTAGCAGCAAATTGTCCTCAGGTTATCTCTCATGACATCTAGTTTGTGATATGTTTACTCAACATTCTTTAATATAGCTTCAGCGTTCTTCGGCATGAAAAACGAAATATCATTCATCTAAGCTCACGAAAGCTATTATTTATTCCTTTAATGTAAATTTTGCAGGAGGAAGACTTCATACTTCTCTATTACTGACATGAATAACTAATTTAACAATAAACTGTACCTCAGATGAGAGTAAAACTGTTAATTCTTAATGTAAAGAAAATCTGTACCAATACACTGTTTAAGTACACAATGCTAATCAAATAGAATACTTGGTTTCTAGTGTAGGATATTCAAATACAAAAGCTTTTCATAAATGCTTTATTGTTCCCCGCAAGAATACGAAGCTAAATCATTTGGGGTTTTCACAATCGCTTTCGACTCCTTGATTCGTTTGTAACTGTTCAACTATTACTATACAATGGAAAGTACTGAAGTTGTCAAATAGATAAACTATGACTGGGCCAGCTTAAAATATCATCACTTGTAATTTCGTTATTCATGAGATGAACGATGGACATCTCGAAAATCCCTTAGCGCTATGCTACACTAAGTTCTCTCAAAGAAGTTGTTTAGCTTTCCAAAAAGAATAAAAGAACTCCGCCTACAGATTGGCGTCATGTTTACACGGCTATCAAGAAGCCTTGAACGAGTATTTGCTCTTGAGAACGGCATTGCTGCCATAAAACTGTCGCAGATATAGGCACTATATGGCTGATTCTTTTACCAGCTTTAGACTTGTGAGTCACCTGAGGGCAAATTAGAACGAGAAGGCCAATATTTGTTCCGAAACAATAGAATAAATATTGTGTTTTGACTGACTGACACCACGCTGATATGGCGCACTGTTTTCGATCACTGTAAACGAGGAACCCCGAAAAGAAACACAAGCTATTCAAGGTGAGTTCAACGCTCGGCAATTCGTTCTCTTCTTCAACAAAAATAGGAAGTGCAAATGTACTCAACGATATGATGCGCTTCAGTTTTACTTCGACCAATTTCGGCTGCATTCGGCTGCATATCAAGTGTTTTAAGTTCTTCGCAGTTAAATTAACCTAAATAATATTAACGGGTTGAGTGCGATTCATTTAGAAGCAGTTATTTATTAACACTATGAAAGGGACAACTTGCTAAAGAAAAAACATGGTATTTACTTTTGGAAGTGTTAATAGTACCTTGTTCTCACGTGTGACATACATCTAAAATGTGCAGTCACTTCGTTTGATTTAAAGCAAAAACTTGCGAACTGAAACTAAATTTCGTCGGTTCCGTTTGAAGAAAGAAAACATCAAACGCTGCTTACAAAAAAGGCTACAACTTACGCTGTGTGACTTAAGTTATTAAGCGGTAAATTATTCAAGGACTGATGTAGACTTCAATTGAATCCTGACCATTGATGCGGCATAGACGCGAGTTCGCGAGAGCCAATTTAAAACTTCTTCCATCTTGTTATCCTGCATCATTGACACCCTGAATGACACACAGATTAGAGCTGAGAGATACGTAATACAATGATTATCGACGCAAGAGAAAACGAAGAAAGGAAAATAATGTTTGACTCTTCTACAAATCTGCCGAATATTGTTGAGGCACGCTTGCCATCAACGCCGCATTTTTAATTTGTTTTCCTAATTAAATCCATTTTACGTTCTATACTAATTATAACCCCTTCCTGATCAAAGAACTCCCTATATCGCTATAGTTATATAGCTTTATGGACACAAATAAACCAACGTATAAACGGCGATTTTCTGAACACAATTTACTATTTGTTTTTCCCATCATTTACTGTTTTGTTTTTCAGTATAAATGCTAAGGCCTGAATATAAGCACTTTAGGCGTGTCGAGATAAAAAGTCTTAGCAAAGTTTCTTCAGATAACCATCAAAGGCGGCCGTCAAAAAAACAAAATGTCCTACAGAAGCTACAAGGGAGGTCGTTTTGTTTATATATATATATATATTGCTGTTATTTCCGACATTATCACGCAGAGTTTTTATTCTAGAAAAAAAAAACAGGGTAACTGATGTTGAAACTGTTTCACGAACGTACACGCTATTTTAGTTGATTCTATTACGTACAAACTGATCAAAACCTTTTTTAATCTGTAAAAAAGGCGAAACTTTTACATATTTAGCCAAAACGAGCGTCGATGATCCAAGCTGCAGTACGTACGGTTACTGATTTCATTCCTTACCCGTAGTAAACAGCCAGCTGACGGAAAAGATGTTTTATCTTTGGAAATAATGAATACGTGGTCTACATTCCAGAATTTGTGTTTTGATGGTTCGATAAATAACCATTTTCGACATTGCTACAGTTGTAAATCATAATTATGGCGAAATCCTCATTTTTGGAGCCTCCAAGGGAAAGAAAAATGGTTTGAAAATCGTGTAGTTCAAAAATTTGGAGGTAAATTTGCAGTTTTCAACTAGGGGAGGAAAATGACTTTTCGTTCGAATTATCGGGGGTGGCTCGAATAATCAAGGGTTTGCGAAATTGGGATTCCACAGAGCAAAACAAAAAGACAAGAATCAAGAAGGAAAGTTATGTTGTGTTATACGTGTTTAGTTGTCCTGTTTATTATTTTAAATAATTAATCACTTAGTCAGCGAATTATTTCAAATAATTCGCTGACTAAGCATGCCTCAGTATTATTATTTCTGCAAAGGAATAAAATCGAAATCCAGGAACAACAAACATATCGATTTTAAAATTTAAAATTTAATTTTTTTACATGTGGCGTCAGAAAATCATCGATGTCAGTAATAATGATAATAAAACATAAAATAATCTACGTCTTTTATAGATCTTTTATAGATATTTTAACGACTGTACAATCTACACTAAAAGTTGTCATTCAGTATTCAGAAAATTTAGTTAATTGTCTAATTAGTCAAAAGAAAAAAAATAACAAAAATTCTACAAAACACTAAAATATTCACTTCCATTTTCAATTTCCATACTTCCATTTTCAATTTCCATAGACCCTACAGTGTATGCATAAATAAAATAATAATGAAAAAGACCGTACTTCATACAAATAGCGGCACTGTAACGGTAATCAATGTTTACAAAGTTTGCAAGTGACGTCTAAGGCACTCAGTTTTAAGAACCATAAATTAAACAAGGAGCTCAGATTATTTGCATAATAGCTGAACGAACGCAAAATATCATCGTGATAATCCTAAGTCATCCCGTGTCATGCAATGCTAAAATATGCCGTTCACATATCACGCAATGCGTTTTTCCTTCCCAACTGCCCGTTCGGAGAATGGGAACAAGCCATTTACAGCTGTCTGTTAAGCTTTGTCAGACTTCGACGACAATAATTTCTTCCATTGACGTCACGTTCAGCCAATAAGGTCTAAGAGGTCTTAGAAAATTGGCATCTATTATCATTTATTAGTTCGAAACCGCGTCGTGAGAACTAGTCGTAAATAATACTGACGCGTACTGTTGGCAAATTTCACAAAACGTCGACGAAAAAACGTAACAAAAGAGAAGTTCTTGGTGCCAAAGCTGCGATTAAAGACCAAGACGGATAATTCGAGCGCTGGGTCAGAAGTAAGTTGAAAATATTTTAACACGGATGTTTGTAAGCACAGCTTCTCTTAGTAAACCACTTGCACCTTACACTACCATCTGCATCACATTACTCGCATGTTACGTTGCTTAATTTAGGCATTTTAAAATATCAGAATAATAGCATGTTTTAAAAGATTTACGGAGAAAAATCTCATTTGATTTCAAAATATTGTGCGGATTCTAGTTTCGCTCACATGTTAGTCACACGTAAACGTCACACGGTTTAGCTACTAGTAAGTTCCGCTAAAAATTTACATGATAAATTGCGGTACATGCTTGAAATATTATCATTTCTAGGATTCTTGATTTTAACCAGAAAGATGTTCGAAACTACAGTTCTGTTTCGAAATACTTCAGGCTGATTACCCGCGACGAGTGCCGACCGTGCTTTGTCTTGATCGAATATCGGATAATAACTAAAGAACAATTTATCTGTACTAATTATTTCTTATTAATTGTAATGCAAGTGAGTTGAAGGCGAAATTTAAACCCGAATGTCGTTTTAGGAGGGCGGATTCACGACGCCAGACCAATTTTGAATGCAAAATCCAAGCCGCTTTGAAGAAACAATTTTGTAGTCACACGGTATCGGACATTTCCTCGTTTAATCAGGAAATAAGTTAAAATATCATGAGACGCCACGTGATCCCTTTGAAATGGATGATAGACCTGATAAGAACTCATAAATAGCAATGCGTAGCCGCACGTATGGAAAAATGATACACAACCATTTTTTATCTTATCAACGCGTTTTGAATACAAGTTATTTCAATTCGTTATAAAAGAAAGATTTCACTATATTCTTGCTGGCTTACAACAGGTCCGGCAAATATTGAAGGATCGGAACCGCAAATCAGAACCTAACCGATTTCCTCTGGTAGACATGTTTCCTTTTCATAAAGAAAAATATCACACTGATATAAATCACACACATGACCCCAGCAAGCCTTAGAACTTCCTTTCTAAGTGACTCTTAAAGTTTGTCCTTAAAGAAGACACGGGCTGATAAGCTTATAAACAATAAGGGTGTTTCTTTTCTAATCCTTAAGCCTTGTAAATGGCTCTCTACTGGAGACCATTTTTATTGTAAGTTATTATTTCTTTATTATTATTGTTTATTTATTCTTTGCTTTAAGTTCGCTCCAGCGCGTGCAAGTTTTGAAATTATTTATAAATCTGGGCTCACGTGCTAGTCGTACTTGGCCTTTAATGTTTATCTGTTCTAGACTACTGAAATTTCAAGATGGAGAATAATTAATGCATCGTTCTGCTCGTAAATATTCTGGTAAAAAAGAATAAAAGTCATCATGATATCGCCTTGTTTTTGTTCGCTACTCGGAAAACATCAGGCGTACAAATTTGGAGTGAGCTTATTGGGAAAAAAGTATAGCCTGGATAAAATGTTATTGTTATTTGCAAGACTTGTGAGAGTTGTAATTCAAGATCATTTAAGCAAAAAGGTTTCGTCATTTTGTTTGTTTGTTTGTTCCTGTTTGTCATGTTTTTCTTTCTTGTGTATGATGTTATAACGAGCGCTTCGATTGGCTACACAAGGCAATGATGTAATAATGTTACGTCATCGGTTATATTAACTTGTAATCATTACCAATAAGGGAAATTCTTAAGAACCTCTCTATGGCTGCGACGTAGGCACTGTCAAACTCTTTCATTGTGCGATTTTTCCTCGAATAAACCAGTATTTCTTTATAATAACTAAAAATAGCTTTTTACCTAATGACGAGCTCCACTTTTCACTGGCTATCTCCGATCGCCTGGCGGCGCGTTAAATTATTGAGAGGTCTTCTATAATTTTTTGACAATGTGATTACAGCAGGCTTGGCCTTCTGTTTTTGATACTGGAAGGGGAAAGCATAAGTACACGATTGGTCTCAATGACTAGTCAGAATGCACGATGGTCGCCTTTAATGCAAAACAATAGATCATCCCTCGAGTTCCTCCCTCGCCCATGCCATTCATGCCCATTCGATTTAGCTAAGCTTTGCCGCAGGCAGGATGCAAAGTAAATTTGTCCCTCTTTTTGTTCTTTGATTTGGTTTTCATCGGAAACTTTCTTGAAAGCAGTGTAAGTAAAAAGGCCCTTTTAAGCGGTTTGGGTTCATTTATGTTGACAATTTTCGTTTTAGCACAACATTGCGTTTTTCTTTTAACTGAAAGTTTTTATCAGGTCCGCCAATTCTCATTGTTCCGAATCAAAATATAGCAAAATATGAAGAGCGGTGCCGATATAAAAATTGCAATATTGGGGCCAATAACAAACACACTTTGAATGCCTTTGGTCACTGTGCTTTTGATCATAAAATCAAAGTAAGTTATCTTAGACCAGCCACAAATACCTCCCTATACTTTGTACTAAATTGTATTCACCTGACAGCGATGTTCCTGTTGATTACTGATAGTTTACGAAACTCTAAAGTTTTTATCTAAAATATTTAAAGGATCTCTTATTAAAGGTGCATTCCTTGCAGTTCATATGCTCTTCAAGAAAAGCCAGTCTTTCCAAATAAATTCCAACCCTCCCCTCCCTTCAGCAATCGACTTCACAATTTAGTGTGATGTAAGCTGATTCATTTGTAGACGGGGTATATGCTAAATGTAAACATAGCGTAATTTATCCCATTGACCAATACACACAAAATAAGTTGTAAATCTGCAAAACAAAAACACAGCGAAATCAATATCGAATTATATGATTCACAACATACGAGTAAATATTTTTCTGATCAGTATAATTGCTAAAATGCGGGCAGAAGTTTGATAAAAAGCTAGACACGATTATCGCTGCAAAGAGATAAAAGTTGCACGTTTCTCTATATAAATCCATTCGTAAATATTGGCAAGCACTTGAGAAAGAATTCAACGAATGTTTAACTGCGGGAAGGAGGACGTTTACCTAATTTTTTATGCATTAATGAAGTAAGCAGTCGGGCGGCGAGACGGCCGCGCACAATGAAAACTTGAAACAAATTTCTTTACTTGGGCTGACATAGGTCGTCTTTAAGAAAACATGAAATCAATGCAGACTTAAAGTAAGTTGCGAGTGTAGAATAGGTCCACGTATAATTTTATTAAGTTTTCTAGAAGTTAATTAATTATCGAATTAAGATGAGCTTCCTTTATGGCAGCGTGGTTTTACCATTGTATTCCGTTTGATCATCGACTTTATAACTTTGTTGGTCCGATGAACTTAACGTAAAGTAGCGAACTTCTAAAGAGTGACCGCCAATCAATTTCTTTTAAATTATTCGGCTTGATTTGACAGCGTTAATTGCATCCATGCACTTCACTGCGTTTTATAACGTGGAAGACGAAGAGAAGAGCTTGACTGTAGCGTAGATGAAACAAATTGTCGTGGCTTCTACAACATTATGCTTATAATTTTCTATACCAAAGAAGTCAAAATTGTGTACATGTCGTTATTTTAAACCGTATTGTAGTGGAAAATAACAGCCAGTGAAACATATGACATGGATGGTCATCTATCAAAGCGACTTATGGTAATAAGCACTGATGGCGTTGTTTAAGTGTTGCGATGAGGGCGGAGAATGTTTTCGACATACTTTCTACCCTGGCATTAATGTAACCCTGTTTTTCAACTCAGTGTGCATATAGAATAAGACTTAGAGTTTAGGGTTAGGGTTAGGGTTTAGGATTTTTCTTGGTCGATTAGAATATTTAGTTGTTGTATTACTGCTATTATTTAAGTTCTCAAATTCACGATTCAAAAATTGCTAGTAATTTGTGAATATGCTAATGTGGTCTAACATAATGTAGTTAATCATTTCAGTTATTCCTGTGGCGTAAAATAAGGCTATATGTCACTTCAACGTGTGTTAAACTACATTTTGGTGATGATCATATGGCGGATAAAATGGCATCGACATAATTATTTTTGAGCAGTTTTATAATTCAATTCATTTTCAAGAATTTCAAATCAGACCCTTTTGAAATGATTTGAAGAAAGTCAATCAACTGATGTACGTTTCAGCTTCAAAACTAGAGAAATTCTTTGGTTTTCATTGACATGCGATCTCTGCAAGCTTGGGTACACGAAGTTTTGTCGTGAAGCATTTATTACGTGTAGGTCTAAACACAAAGCCTTTGTCTTTTGGCGTTTCCATTCAGAGACTCTAATTCGCCAATTGTCTAAAGTAGCCAGCCGTTCCTAGAAACACGCCAGGAGCTTCCGTTCCTTTCTGGGAAGCGATGGAATAGAACGTCAACTGACCTGAATGGAGTTCCACAAGACAAGATAAATGTTAATGCACGGCCAGGTATCTAAAGCTTCGAATTTGGACCCTACTGATACTGGCTTAGATTGACGATTTTTATCTCTAATCAACCATGACACCCAGAATGCGAGTAAACGTGTGCATGTGAAACCACTCGAAGTCGCCCGTGTTTCATCGCAGGTATGCTGGACGTAATCGATTCAATTTGTAGCTGTGCATTATCACGTTTTCCTCGATAAGACATATAATTTTATTTTAAGATCTACAGCTTTGGTTTACCTGTCTTGTTGGAAACGAAACCACGGATACACTCGATCGCGAAGCGAATGTTTCAAAAGTGTTCAAAGTTTGATCTGGAGATCCAAAGTGAAGGACATATAGATTTAAATTGTCGATCTATTTGAATAGATGAAGAGATCATTACAAATTAGTGAATATTCTATAGTAAACCATTCGAGTTCGTCGCTAGGTCGTGTCACATTCGTAATTCACATTTCAAAGTTTCAACGCCTTAATAATTTGCATACCCATGTTTCGACCTGCTGGAGGTGACAGCTTCTTAATTACTAAGCTTCGCATCTAACAATGCTATGGAACATCATTAAATCGCACTGAGCGTCAAACCTCCCTCACTTTTTACTTTTAACTGGGAAATGTGTGTGTAGGTGCTACTCGAGTCGAGAAAATCGCACCTCGTGTTACAAGGGTATGGAAGGAGACTGCCATTCTCTTATAATGTATTTTTTAAGGAAAGATATTTTAGGAATTAGCTTTATCCATGTGTGGAAGCAACTACGCGACTCAATATAACAGAACAAATTGGACCCTTGAATACTTCACTTTTTGTACAAATACTATGTTGAGATGAATTCAAATGCGAAACTGAATAATTGAAAAAGCTGAAATTGTAGAAAAGATATTAATATTCTAAATACTTCAGGCCATTTTGTTACCATAGGGAAACATAGGCTCCATAGGGAATACATTTATGGCGTTGCGCGCGCAGGTGATATGTTTTGAATGGTGTTTTTGCATTCGCTTTTACACCCAGTCCACCCAAGCTTATTTCATGTAATTATAAATGATTCAACAACGTTTTACTATCATCTATGTTAAAAGTTTGGGCTTCAGTCTTGAATTATAATTGCCCAAGCAAATTTGTTTTTGTTGTTTTTACGGCATTAATTTTGATATATTTAATTTTCTTCCGTGAAATCTTCCAAAATTTTCTCAGTACATCGCATCCAGCGGGAGACGAATTTTAAACAAGAAAAAGTAGGAATTGTTACGGCTCTTTTTTCGAGTGTTTAAGATTTATGTCTTTTACTCTTGCGAAAAAAATTAGCCTTACAGATTTGCCTGAACTCCGAAAAAAGTAAAATAGTTTTACTAACACTGCCAAATTTCCGGAATTTCACTGAATGAAACGTGAGAAAATTCACTGTCAGTTTTGCATTTAAAAGCTCATTTTGACATCATAAAATGTTGAAACACATTGACGTTTTCCTTCGAGCGCGTGCAGATACTTACGCTTCCGTCCTCACCACTTGCGATCGTAAGATTTTGAAAATTTCAAAATGCAATGTATATATTTTTAGTAAAACTTCCTTTAAAGATAATTTTTCCAAATTTAATTTGACTCAACTTATTCTTTCAAAGTCATGCATTAGTTTGGTCAAAAAGCGAAAAAAAAAGTTCTGTTAAGAAATTGTTAAAATTCAAAAACTGTTCGTTGGCTTGGATTTGAATTATATCTATCACGTTGCAACGTTTGAGCTCCATCGGATTAACCACACAAAAGTAGTTTCTTAATGACTATTTTTGGGTGACAGCACTGTCTTCAAATTTCAAAAATTGCCTCTAACTCGAAAAAAAGAATCATTACACAAGATGAAAAACATCAAGTGAGAAGAATTATATTTTGTTCAATTTCTTGGATCGAATACGACGTTGAAAATGGCAAAGTACTGCTCATATGGAGTGATGGTGATTTGTTTCTTCTCTTTTTTATTCTTCAGAACATGGAAGAAATAGAGCCTTGGTTTATTGGAGTCGTCGCAGGATTAGCGGCCTTGATTTTTGTCCTGCTGTGTGTTATCGTTTACTTTTGCACATTTTGGGCAAAGTAATGTGATAGCTTTTGTATACTCTTTTCCATTGTGCTGCTTAAAAAAATACTCTAACAGTCTGTAATACCTAATGAAACAAATTTAGGTATAATCTTGCGTTATGACGGGCCGGAAGAATTCTCGCCAACACACTATCAGTTTAATACACTACCTTAATAAATGGTAGAAACTTAGCTTGGTTTAGCAAGGTAGTTCAAAAGTGATCTTAAAGGAAAGCCGAAAACGAACGCTACGCTTTTTTTCAATACGCCAGATGATTATTCACTTTTGTTTTTGTTGGCTTAAGAGCCAAGTAGATTGACATCTAGCGTAACAATCTCCTTTTATCCTTTATTATCAGGAAGGATCGCAGAAGGAAAAAAGAGGAACATTTACAACAGCAGCACCATGCCCATATCAATCGAGAACTCGTGGGTATCCCGTCTACTTCCATGACGTTGGTTCCCACAAACAACAACACCAACTGGTATCTTAAAGAAAAACCACACGAGTTTCAGTCACCAACTACATTACCAAGAACAGCCGGGGATGAGCCATTCGTAGTTGGCCCTTCTATCGTGCGATATTCTAGAGAACTCGATAGATCAACCAGCTATAATTATCGACCATCTACAGCAGAAAAATATGTTGCGAATCAGAGGAATCTTCCCGTTCAATCACATTACAGAACGGAAGCACCGAATGAAGCTGAGACCAGAATGGTGAGATTAGGTATGATTCCACCAAGACCCACGAGTGCAAACGGACATATCCCTGTAGGTTACTCTACCGAACCTGGAAGGGCCAAGTCACAGAAAGGGAAGAATGGAAAAAGGAAATCAAAGGAGCTGGAAGAAACCAGAAAATACAACGAAGATGTGAGATCAGGTATGATTCCACCAAGACCCATGAGCGCCAATGGACATATTCAGTCCGGTTACTACACTGAGCCAGGGAAGAACAAGTCCCCTAAAGGGAAGGGTGGAAAAAGGAAATCCAAGGAGCTAGAAGACAGTGGAAGATACAAAGGGGAGATTTTACTACCATTGGGAGAGGTACAGTTATGGCCGTTGGAAAATGCATCAAATCATTCACCATACCCACTTCCCAAGGAAGATTATGACACGGATGGAGCAACTTGGTACTATGCAAGAGCCACTGATGGGCAAAGCCTGGCCAGTTCAAGGTCAGAAAGTGGTTTGTATCCGCCTTCGGCAACTGAAAACTATCCAAGGCAGGACTCCCAAAATGCTAATGGAAGGATTGTGGCCCCGGCACTCCAGCGAGATGCGTCGCCAATTGCAGCGAAAGTAATGGAAGAGCCATTTCATGCAGATCAAGATCCAGATAAACTTAAACGCGTCAGACGAGTCGGAGTACCAATTTTGCCAGAATAGCAAACAGTAATTACCTCTTTTCACACGAAAAAAACCTGATCCTACAACTGTGGGATTTTCAGTGTGGTATGCCCCTTAGCGTATAAAGAGTGCTTGATGTCCCTTGTATTACGGGATTTCTAAAGAATGGCTACATTCAAAAACACCAGAGGAACTTGACTTCACTTTTCGCTGAGGAAAAGTAAATCAATCATTAAGAAAAAAATAAGTCTATGGTAAAAATAGTGTCAGAGAAAACCGCAAATATTTTGTTTTGCAGTGAAACAATGAGTTAAATTTGATGTAAGATATATCAATGCTTATGCAATCTATCGCGGTATTTTTTATGATACTGAAGATACTGCTGTGGGAAGTATCTTTAACACATCACTTGATGTTTCATGCATCGCCTTACTTTCGGCTGGAGAAACATTGTAGGTAAAAAAAGGCAGGAAAAAAGTATTTTATACTGCATAAATTTCGTATTTCTAAGATAATTATTCATAGGTATCCACTTAGTTTACTTGAAAAATTATGCTGCTGATACTCTTTAGAGGAAGGGATAAAAATGTCTTTAATGAACAATTAGAGTCCTCATTCACAGCTCCAACTATCCCAACGAATAGAGAACGAAAGGAGCCATCCTTGTTGCATTACTATCCAATGGAGGCACATACATCCGATCGTATACCTGCTGTCAATTTGCGAAAACTCCGGTATTTCCTTAGTATTCTCGGTGCAGTTAACTCTTCGAGAGACTCTGGATGAGCTAGGCCATTTACCTTTGTTGCAAGAGACTACGATCTACCTCATAAACCCTGATTTTCCCAGCCTCATGGTATGTAAAAACAGTCAATTTATTTCTTTAAAGTTATTTCCATTTCATTGGTAGTTGGCATATGCAGTCATTCTCAATAAAACTGATTGTTGCGTCTGGTACAAAGAGCCAGACGACTGCAAAATGGAAATTGAATGTCACTCAAAAGATGCATTTCACGCACATAAGCATTTTATCTAGCACCAATTTGATCTTAGAGATGTATTTTATGTAGCACCAATTTGATCTGAGTGCACCTCTACGAAAATTGTAGTCTGCAACAGTCCGTTTTATTGAGTGCGACAGCATATGCAAACATGCAAGGTTAGATATCAGTAAAATTAACTCAAAATTGGGTCTGGATTTGGAGATGCGGGCGAAACACCCCCACCAAAAATTCCAAGGAGTACTTCCCCCGGGCTCAATTCTATAGAATTAAATTGAGAGATTTTACATAGAAGGCCCGGAAAATCAGGAATTGGTTTCAGTAAACTGGCAGAGAAGGAAAAACAATTCTGACAATAGACAATGATCTGGATCGTAATCTCTTGCGACAAAAGTAACGTCGATAGTAACTTCCTTACAGTTAGCTCATCGTGAATCTCTCGAAGGGAAATTAGGCGGCTATATGTTTTTTGGGAGGTCATGTGTTGTGAAAATAAACTAAATTAAGGCCTTGTACCAAATGAGGCTCCCCGTACGTCAGTGTCTGCCTTATGTTTCGGATGAACAAACGCGAAGCGCGACAGCAACTCCTGAGACCGAGACCAAAAAAACAACATGTTTCTCATGTTCAGCGTTGGTCCGCGCGCCCAGCCTGCAGGCTAGGGAGTTCGTGTGTGCGATAGGAATCTTGTCGGTGTCTCAGATCTTTCTTTGTCCCACGCTATACTACAGGATAAACATAACATCTTTCTTTTTTCACTAACGCGCTAAACATTTTTCTTTTAAAGGATTCTTTCCTTCTTTTTCGAATTTTGCCGCCTTAAATTATTTTTGCAAAGGAATATATGAAAGATCATATATTAGAACTGCAGAGAAAGATATGAATTTATGATTGATCAAAAGCTATATTACGAGCTCGCAATTCGACAAGCTCCCAGTTGGCTTGATAGTTCGATTGGTAGAGCACTCCACCGGTATCGCAGTGGTCATGGGTTCGAATCCCGTTTAGGCCTGCCGAATGATAAATCGTAAATTTAGATGATTTTTGTTCTTAAATTATCTTGTAGTAGAGTTAACTTTCTTTCGATAATTTTAGCTTTCTTTATCGCTTTTGAGGAATTTTTGTTAGGTCAACATGGCGGTTGTTCGGAGATAATAAGAACATTTTTAAGCCACATTTTTCCATTTTATGCACCTCGAAGAAAATATTGGGATATGGTATAATAATTCTCTAAGAGTTACAGGATGAAGGCCTCAGGGGTGAACGGCTAGTCCACAATCTAAACAATACTGAGGAGAGATTGGGGTCCAATCACGACTGCTACTCTCATTCTACTTCAATTATCAGGCGTTTTGGGTATCAGTGAATTTTAGGAAAATCTGTGATTCACATAATTTTCGTTCAGATTTGACCATTATGCTACTTTTTACATATCTTAAAATACGTGTAAATTACACTTCAGTGCTTTTAAAACATTAAATTAAGGGTTTATTATGAACGATAATTAAATAATTATATTTCGTGACTTCCGCAGCAGGAGCTGGTTAGGTTGGTTTTGTTTAGTACTTTCCGCCACATGACCAAACATGCTGCATCTTAGATATGTTCAGCGTCTCTGAATTGAAAGGAATACTACAGCTGAGTCAAACTGTGGCAATAGTTCTGAAAATCGCAGCAGTTGGCGAAAACTTGCTACTGCGTGCTATGCAGCGCTTCATCAAGATAATTATTTTCCGTTGGGCGGACCAATTACCTAATAAGTGATTTCTGGTGATCAAGTTGACGGCTGGCGTAAAATGGCCATGGAAAATACGAGTTTATTTCAAAAGACCGTTAACGACTTAAATGAGGGAATTTTATCTTTTAGTCTAAGTTAAGTTCCAGAGGTCCAGAGGTCCAAGGTGCCACAAAGGTAGCCCTAACTTTGATTCTCGGTTTCAAAAAGTAGATCCTAATTGATCATTCCATTTAGCTAATCCATAGAAATTTGCTTATTTCATGGAATCCCACGTATAGCTTGTGTATTATACATATTGTCATAATCAGTAGCTACAACATGCTCTGCTTCGCTTCTAAGAAATTATCAAGTATTTATATCTATTCATCAGAGAGTATCGTGCCACAGCTATTAATAGTACTTGATTATTGTCTATCGGCATCCGCACGATGACACAGTCATTTCAGGAAATGCCTTTAGCACAATGGCGTTGTCCTTCCGATTGCGAAATAAGACTGCAAGCGAATGAAACTCCGTTGGAACACACGAAGGACTTGGAACATGGACGTAAGAAGCATGATATTGGAGAATGCTTTGCAAGATAGCGTGATTACTGACGTCCAGTGGGTAAACTGGAACTCTAGGGCAGGTTCCCTCACAGTAATTAGCCCAATAGCTTCGAGGAGTGATTATCCATCGGTTCCACTTGAGCTCTCTGAAACGCACCCTAAAGCGGCGTCGGCGGCAGTACATTTTTTCAATAGCTCGACTTTGGCGATCGATTAATGTTGTGTTTGTGCGGAACATTGGAAACGGTGTGGCCCGTTTTGTCCCTGGCTCGATTTTTCTTAGAGTTGACTGGAAAGTATCATCTCCCGAATCCCTCGTGTAGGTCACTAGAAAGGGGCAATGTCTTCCTTTCTTACCGATATGAAATTCAGCACACAAACCGCCATCAACGGACAACCGGAATCCCAACTTTCTTTCTGATTCTTTATCGATCATTTTCAGAGCAGTTGTGACGTTGAACTCTAACCACTGACCTTTTAAGGAGTTCTTTACTGTTAAGGAATCAATGAATGTTTTCGTGGGGTTCTTTCCGTTAACGAAGCTGTGTATCATAATTGAATATTCACATTTCAGTCGTGCAATGCCCGTTGCCCTTTTCTTGAGAACACGAAGTTCAGCTTTCACCAATTTCTTTGATGTCATAGAACTTAAGTCAAACATTAATTCAAAGCCCCTCATGAGTCTTGCTTGTCTTACTCCCCCTAAAAGAAACAAAGAAATTCAAATAGTCTTTGAAAGGTTTGTTTTCAGAGTTTGCTGTCAAGCGTTTTCTTCAGGTTTTCGCCAATATGACAACACAAGTAAGTAAACATGCATCAGTAAAGGATATTGTGAAGACCGTTTAAGTTTCGTTTGCCTCGGTTCTAACAATGCAGCCCTAATATTCTCTAAGAGATTGATATAATTTCCTCAGATGTGACGACTGAAATACAACGTCCACAACCAAATCGTCAAGCAGGTGTTAATGTTTAGATGAACATGATTCAACCAACTTACCTTCAGGAAGGAAAGCAGTTATTGTATCCCTGCAGTTTTTCCTTGCGGGATAGTGCCTTTGTCGATAAAGTTTTAGAAGAAATCTCGGAACAGCATGTTCTTGGTTGGCGTGCAAGAAACCTCCACCTGGTACCAAAAACTGCAAATTGGAAGATGTACTTCTCGAGCGAATCGCATCAGCAATCGGAAAAGGAGTTACTACAAAAGCAAATGCTGCTAAAAACACATTAAAGTTATACATGATGTTTATAGCATCTGGTGTATTGTGAAAACTCGGACGTCAACGTTAGTAAAAGTTAGTTTTAAAATTCTACTGACGAGCCTTTAGATCAGACAAATTCAATGACACTGCTGAAGTTATGATTTGGAAATAAATGCGCCTAAGTTATTATGTATAAGCATTTGTTTCGCCAGTGACCTGATCTCTCGCTATGGGTCGATAACTCTTTAATGAGTAGCGCATTAGAAAAAGGCCGATAAGACCGGCGTTAGATAACTGATAAAGAGCCTTTAGCCTCTTGAGAACAATCTACTAATAGATGTGGCTAAATTCCTTTTAAAATATGCTGAATTGTTAAGGGCCTACTGTTCTCGAACACCAGGGTCTGGTTGCACTGTCTAATAGCTTAGTCTTCGACACAGTTGTTTACACAGTAATAGTTTTTGAAATACACATTGAAAACCTAACCCCTGTTATAAAGAGAAACTTTTGCTGAATTGAGTAGCTTGTTAGCTATTCGTAGTTCGGTTCAATTGCTACCAGCAAAATATAACTTAATGGTACAACAGAACGTTAAGTTTTGAACCTTCCAAGAAGTCCAGGAAAAAACTCTGACTTCAATGTCCTGTCAGATTTCAATCCAAATTTACAATGTGTGTGAACAGAAGGGCCAAGTCGAAATCTTATGGCCACTGAAGATGACGTTTAATGATCTCGCGAGATCTGCTGTTTTTACCCTATTTCGCCTTGGCTGTTTTGCTTTGCAGATCACCCCAAGCTCCTCCGAAAGTATTCAGTGGTCAGAAGAAGCCAAACTCATCTAATGTGCAAAACATCCAAACTTATTTTCGTTTGAGGGAGTCACTTGTCAATCTCGTGGTCATTAGCACTGAAATGTTTATGAAATCCAGATCTACAAAAACGTTTGTTCTCTTTGAAATTTAGGTAGAGTAATAACTTGAATACATAATTGCCATGGAAACGTTTAATTGCATGACCAGGAAAAGCCAAAATATTTAGGGACTTCGAGACTTCGCACGTGAACGTTAAAAAATGAGAGCAGGATACCTGTGAAATTCAACTAACATTCTGCGAGACCAAAAGGTTTTAAAGGGCAATTCGTCACTTAAATCCAGGATCGATCGAACGCCATTGAGATGCATGCCTAGTATCATATTAGTTCATTTTTGATAGAATCATGTGTAGTTTGGTGGAGTTTTACGAATGTGATCACTTAAGACATAACGACCATGCACTTTGTTAGGGTCAGTTCAATCCTGGACATATCACGTTTCCATGCCAACCACATTTCAACGTGCATATTTTCCAAATTTTTATTATTCTTAGTAACGAAATAACTTTAATGCAGTTGTTTTGATAATGATTGGTATTAATTGTAATTAGTTTTAAGTCATTTTTGATAATTTCCTTTTGTTTTGGAAAAATCCAGCAATCTAAGATGGAGAATCCAATATCATGACTGCTTAAATACAGTGACTTAATTCCCACGTGATATTAAATTGTGTCATAATCCCAGTTTGGACGAACTATACACCCTCCAAGTTACGTTCGATTCATTAGTATTGCTGAAAAATATCCCTGAACTGGAAGGAAGTGTGGATTCCCCTCCTCTCTTGTGAACTTTTTGAAGGTAGAAAAATTGTCCAGAATGTAACAGTACACCTTTAACTACAGTGATAAAATGCTTGGAAAGCTTCTTTTGATCTCCATACCTGCGTTCTTAACGTCAGTCGTTGCGTGAAACGGTGACATCAGGAAATTGCGACAGGAGACGCTTTGAAATTTATAAGGGGACGCCAATAACTCCCCTCAATGAGAGGAGTCTTAAAATGCATAAATGTCTCTGGGTAAACAGTTCAGAACACCTAGCTTCCAATTGCCTCTTTCCGTATCACGCTGTTTTTATTCCCAAGAACAATTCAAACGTATAATCATCATGAGCCACCTTAGATGGGCACCATCAATATTGTTTCATCGCAGAAGTTATCGATGGCGGACTGAATGGATAATTATTCCGAGCTCTGTTTACTGGGTCTGTTGATCACTTTTCAGGTCAAATAAGGTTTTCATTATTTTATCAGTGTTGCAATGTTTGTTGTAATAATATTAACCCATAAATTTCGCCGTACATCTGTTAAGATGCAGCTCACAGTTGCATCAAAATGTGGTAAAAATAAAATAGTGGCAAAAGAGACGCTCTGAGTTCTTACCACATTTGAATTCAACTTCGATCTATTGGAGAGTTTAAGCAAAACACTACAGCATTGGCAAAGCCGAGAACATCACCGGCCAAACAAGAGGCATAACGAGAGCACGACGGCTAATTTTTCTTATTTTCTTCTGGAATTGATCGCTGGTGTTATATCTTTAGTTTGAGTATGGCTTCAGACCACTTGGCGTATCTGAAAGTTCTAGAAAATTGCGAAATTCAAAGGCAAAGTATGAATCCATTTTTTCGTCGTTCTAAGGGACGTCTTCGTTATTCCTTAAACTCAGTGCCTACGACATTAAAAATAATTGCTGCGTATTTGAAAAGCTTTTTCTTTTTTGCAATATCTTCTTTCTTTTTAGGGATATTGACGTCTTGTATTATGCAAATTATCAAGGTTATGACGTCATGAGGTTTATAAAACTAAAATGGTAAAATACTGAATAAACAATATCTCTGGAAAAATTGAAGCAGTGTTTTTCAAACATAGCACAAGAAATGTATATTACAAAAGAAACGAACGACACCTATTGTGCTGTTGCCATGACAACAGTTTTGCAACTGTTCATGTCTTAATTAAAACTGAAATTACCAGTTTTTGTCATAACCAAGGACCATCTACTCCAGCCAATCTAAGGATGAGAGTTAAGACAATATGGGAACCATGTCTGTTTCAATCAAGTGTTGAAAGTAAGGATATTTTGTTTTTTGACAGAGACTGGAGTCAAGAGAGTTCCATGGCAACGACACCATTTCTTTTGTAATATACATTTCTAGTGCTAGGTTTGAAGAACACTGCTTCCATATTTACAGAGATATTCTTTATTCACCATTTTACCACTTTTTTGTTTTACGCCTCATGACGTCATCACTTTCCTAATTTGTATAATACAAAAACATCAATCTCCAAAACGAAGAAAGGATATATTCCAATAAGAAAGCCAATCTTCTTTGTTTTGAAAATCCTTTCAAATACGCAGCAACATTTTTCATGTCATATGCACTTGAAACTCTCCATTACTGAACAGAAGAGGGGCCATATGGAATCTATCTAATTCATTTTTTTTATTTTAAGAAACAAAATAATGTTATGATCATTTTTACATCTATACTCCAATAAATCAGTCATTTGTAAGAACTAATCAGAATGCAAGCATAGTTAAGCTTATTATATCTCTTATGAAAGTAATTGATAAGACTAGCACTTTAAAACTCGACAATTCACAAGCATCGGGGCATCTGAAATGTGTGCACTAGATGTAGAAACTGAAAAACAAAAAAACTGACCGTACTGTTGGATTGAACTATTGTATTTCAATCCAACCGCACGTCAGTTTTTCAGTTTCTTGTATCCCAAATTTTTCTGATCAGATCCACCAGGATCCGGTTCCTTTGCTTTGTCCGTTGGCCCCTTCTCAAGTTTAAAGTCTTCATTAGATGTAGAGTACTCAAGCCAGATTCAAGGCAGTACAGTCAAGCACAGTTCAACAAACTACATGGATGTTCTAAGATTTGATAGTTGAAGTATGTTACCGTATTTTACAACTGTACTGAAATTTTCCCATTTATTTCAGAACAACTGATTACAGCACATATAACTGTATTTCTTTCCATGTTTGCATCTCAGTTAAAGGAGCGTTAAAATAGAATAAAGGTGGCGTGTTTTGAAATGAATGCTTCGGCTCGCGGAACTTATCGATGCATGAAATTGTTAATCTTCATTGGAGTAAGTTATGCCCTCCCCCCACTTTTATCGTCGTGTGTCCAAATACTATAAGGAAAGAATACATTTATGAAAGTTCTAAAGAAATTTACCTTGTGCAAAAGTTTGGTTCAGTGGCGGAAGAAAACAAGAAGCTACAAGGGGTTCTAGTTCTTCGAGCGAAATCTCAAACAATAAAAATATCAAATGATGTAAAGTTGTGAAAAGACAAAAAAAAACAGTATTCGCTGCCCATAAAGCACGTCCATCCGTTTGATTTTCCCTGACTAGAGGAGTCATCGAGATGGAACGTCGTCAAGGACCTCTTAACAATGCTCCGTTGTTCCATTTATATACACTGAGAAATTGTTCAGTTATTAGAAATAATCACCGGCTAAAAGCAATGGAAGATGCATAATTAGCGCTTTAAAATGGCGCGTGATTAATTTTACAGCACAAAGTTTGAATTATTCTTTCCGATATTTTGTCTCGGAAATTTGCATGAAAGTAGACACGCTCCTAATCTGGGCAAGATTTTTTCAGGAAAATACAGTCATCACTTCTATTTCTTCTTGAACGACCTCCAATCACCGCGCCCTTCCTTTCTGTATTATGTTGTATTTTCTTTTGTGATAAACACGAATAGTTTTAAGGACAAGGCTGGTCCAGATGTAAATGAATTTCCGCCGCACCTGCGACCGTTCTACAAACTTTCACGAGAGCTAAAAGTAATCTATTGACGTATGTGGAGTGGACCGTGAAGAGCTGTCATATCATTATTGAAAAACACCACATGAATATTCACCCCTGATATGGGTTTAACTTAACTGTAAAAGATGTAAAGAAAGCCGCTCGCCTATCTATAAATGACTCGTCCAAAAGACGACTGGGCTGTTTGAAAGAGAGCTGGTATCGACGTATATAGGGTACGCGGTATTCGCATGAACTCTAAAACCCGCACAACTCTCAACTCGATAACAACATTCGTACGTACAGCGTAATCGAATGACACTACACTATGTTTACAAGATTTGTTATATTCAGTTTGTTATTCTGTCTTTCACACGAGATTTCTGATAAGATTTCAAGTCAAACTTCCACGTTGCTTCGGGGATTCAACTCGAGGGATGTTCAATCACAAGAGCTGTCAAAGCAAAGAGAGAGCGTGCCACGATTCCTTCTCAACTTGTACAGAAAGCGAACGCTTTTACATCGCACTGGCGTAAACCAACGGGAGAGCGACATAGTGAGAGTGTTTTTCCGAGAACGTAAGTGCACTTTAGGGAATCTCATAAGTTACAGAGCGTGGTTGGTAGCCGTAAAAGATTCGTAATAACATCATATTTGTTTTCTTCGTTTCTAGCCGCTGGGAATGGCGAGCATACTGGTCCACTACATCATGGATTTTACTTCAACTTGTCTGTCATAGCAGCCGGAGAGAAAGTCAAGAAAGCTCATTTGAGGATTTTCAAGAAGAAACCGCTGGGCCAAAACACAGAAGGGCATTTCAAGATTAGAGTTCTTCGCCTAAAAAATTTCCAGAGCAGAAACAGTGGAGTTCTCGTTACTTCCCACCATGTAAGTTACAAGGAGAAAGTCGGCCGGTGGATCAGCTTGGACGTCACGGCCGCAGTTAAATTCTGGATAGATAAGCCAGAAGAAAACTTTGGCTTGAGTCTAACAGTAGATGGGGTCAAGGCCTTTCCGAAAGATTTTCGCATTGGAGCTCATGGGAAAAAAGCACCTTTCTTAGTAACATACACTCCAAACTCATTGAAAGTGTCAAAGACTCTCAAGAACTGCAATAATAGCATGGTGCCAGAGGATGATGATGAGAATATTTCGCAAAACGTCTCAACGACCGCTAGAAACCGCATAAGACGTTCAAGTACACTCAATAGGTGTAAACGTCGTTGGGCTTACGTACAGTTCAAAACACTTAAGTGGAACTGGATTATTGCTCCGAGTGGTTATACCGCCAACTACTGTCAGGGTGTCTGTCCACACGTTCTAGACATGCATCTAGAACCGACTAATCACGCCATTTTGCAAAGCATCCTTCACAGAATGGACGATCGGATTCCATCCCCATTATGTGCTCCGACGAAACTGCATTCTATTAGTGTGTTATATCAGACAAGCGACAGATCGATCGCACTAACGGAATATGGTGGAATGGTAGTATCATCGTGTGGGTGTCTGTAACAATGGTTGATTCTATAGATTTTTTGTAGAAAAAATACTTGGCGCATATCGTATTAGTACAGGCGATTGTCTAACTGACCTTTAGATTCTCTTTGATTTAAATGGAGCCAAAAAATATATTTTAATTGCTTTTAATGACGATTACAGCTCTATAAATGATATTTTGGTTAATTGTTAAGAAGAACAGCGTAGGCAGGTGATATTCTCTCGAGCAATGCTAAATTGAGATGATATCAAACGAGGGCACTTTTGATTCAAAGACAGACTTAAAACAATGAAATGTGACCATACTCTAAACACACTCTAAAACCTATTCAAGCAAACCTCCAATTCGTTCTAATGAGCAAATAGTTCAGATATTTAAGCCTCTAGACAAAACAACGTTACGAAAAATAGACAATTTGAAATTCAAATTTGTAGTTGACATAAAAACAGGCTAATAATTCCAACATAGAAGGTTAGACCAAAGACCGAAAAACGACATAAAAATGATCATAAGAAGGGCTAACAACAGGGATCACAATATTTCAGAGGCGCCAAATGTGTTATGCTAAAAGAAAACGAACGTGCAAGAATGTCTAACCCCGACGGCAATAATTACGCACCAACTAATATTTTCTCTTTAATTGACTATGAAAATAAAAGCATGCTGAGCGAGGCAGACGTCGGATGTTGAGTGTTAATGACAAACCAATTCTTATGGCCGTAAACACTTGTAAAGAGTGAAGACGAATAACTCGAAAGTCTTTCATTCAAAATATGAGTATTCTCGAGTAACTTGAAAACTTAAAAAAATCGGCCCTTTTGTTAAGAGAGAACGTATTAAATTTATGATAAACAACTATTAATAGGTATTAATTACATGCAATTAGAATACGATATCGAGATTCTATTTCATTTCATAAAACGTGAAGGCCATTAGTCTTATTGCTGTAGTAGAAATTTTAATGTGCCTGGTAATCAAGTGATTACAGCGGTATTGATAGACAAAGTAATTTTATTTAATTTTTACATTACATCAGAGATTAAAAAGGGATTTTACAAAGAGACTTCGTGGTCCTAAATGGCACGCTTAAAGTCAATAAAGGAAAACTCAGGGGCCCATTACATGTAACTTCAGAGTCAAACTCTCCGTTCTGATGTGCTCAACCAACAAATGATGACGAACTCAGGGAGCAACTCACAAACGCAATGTGATAATTATTTTCAGTCTATTTATAGTTAAGTTATTTTCAAAATAATTTAACTAATAATAGATTGATCCCGCGAAAGTCAATATCACGTTGTCTGTGGGTTTGTAACAAATTAAAAATTGCTGTTACAAACCCGCAGACAACGAGATATTGACTCTCGTGGGAGAGGGGAATAAAGGCTAATATGGAATTCAGCGACGAGCCAGAAACGGAATGAGCATAGCGAGTGCATACCGTATTTGGTAAACTTTGATCTTTTCTTAAAGAAATAGAAGGATCGAAGGTTATTGATCTATTGCTAAGTTCATTTTATTGGCAAAGTTACATTTACTGTTAAATCAATAAATTGAAGTTATCTTTTTGACATTTGTGGATCTTGACGGTTTTCAGTAAATGCTCATTCCACGTCACTTGAAATTCAATTGCACGCCTACAGCCACTCCCACGCCCACAGCCAGTCGTTTTTGTGGTTATTGTTTGCGTCTTAGTGTGGCTGCCATGGCTGGAAGAAAGGAGTAGAACTCCAGCCATACGAAGAGAATGGATAGAAATGAACGAGCGAGGTAATTAACTGACTAGCCTTGTGTCCTGTACTGAGGCTGGTCCTAAACGAAGTTGCCACGGAGCAATTTGCCAACGATACTATATTTTGTATTTCAATTTCTTTGGTAGAGGTAAACGATTCTTGTTCCACCTTGTCAACTTCCTTTGACGAAAATCTTTCCTTGTTCTTGTAATCATTCTCAGGTTTCCAAACTCGGTACGGGCTTCTTATCATGGCTAATCACCAGTTTTTTTTTTCTGTGAACCTTCTGTGCATTGCCTCGCAAGTCTTACTATCAAAGTCCATGATATATTTGTTACTAGATCCCTTTCACATCAAAATATCACGAGATAAGCCATTTGCACAAGTATAACGGATGTAAAAAAAAAAGAAAAAATTCCTATTGCCCACCAAGTGAGCGAACAACAAACATCTTAAAAGAAAACATCTTAAAAATGCAAACCATGGTAACTTTATTGTATTGAACAGGGCATGAAAGCAAGCGAACATCGAAAATGCATATTTTAAGTTGAAATTATACAAAATGCCATTTTATGCGGTTTTTTTTTTGGTTGATCATTCTTAGTTGTTTGATTTATTACTATTAAGGATAAAATAAGTCATTCACATAATTATATATACCTTCTGTTTTCACATCTCTCGGACACGTTATGTCTTTCGCCCAACAAGGACAAAATTTGATATATGTCTTTACAGCTACGAGTAAAATACTGCAATAGAAAAGGTGCAGTTCGAGTCAACTATCACATGTAAAAATCTACTAATCGTTCAAATCTTTATCTAAATCCACCTCGCAGACGCTTTGTAAACGCAAAGAGGCGGCCGTTATTGTGTTGGCATGCGCACACTGCTGCTCTACTTACTATCTAGCCAATCAGAAAACGGCATTCGCGATACACTGCTAGTAAATTCGACAGAAAAAGAACAATTACGAGCTGTTGACGTAACTATGACACGAGCAAAAAGAAGTTACGTTTTGATCATCAAAGTAAACATGTTGTTCTCTATATCGCATCACAGAAAGTTATGGAACAAATAGAAAACAGGTTCTCCGTGTTTCTATCGAGTAACAGAAACACTCATGGAAAAAGTTGTGGAAAAACCTGTCGGCTCGTGTTCCCGTAGAATTTCTCATTCTCCCAAAGTTTTACTTGTGTTCCTATTAAACAATTATACAATAGCCCAAGTCATTCTCGCATTTTGACTGGTTCTCGCCTATGATCTATTAGAGGACAGACGCACGATTGACGTCATCATTACAAAATGTTTCCATCTGTGTTTTAAAATGGCGGAAAGTTTTGAGAATTAGATAGTTTCTTACGCGACTGGGCAAAGATAAGGTACAAAAAAAAAACTCTTTTTGAGGCATTGAACAGGTACAAGAAGCAAAAAGAACTAAGAAAAAGCCGTTTTCTTTTTACAAAATGAGTCGGAAAGACTACTAGAGCTGTCTCAGTCGGCAGTTGCGAGGGAATAATTTAACAAACCAATAAACAAGATGTTTACTACATTAATTTACTTAAAAAATTTCAACTTCTCACAGATTGATGTCAGGAATGAGACATCAAATCATCACTTCTTAAAATCAGTTAAAATAAATACGTAACCTTGCTTTCCGACGTGAATGTTCCAGTGCGTTTCAGGGCACAGCTGTATCGGAGCTATAAGGTTTCTCTGATTCTATGTCAAACTTATTTACGAATCACCAACCACAGACGACACAATCTCCACCGCCAGGCTCCTTTCTTTCAAAACTCGAATCGAATGGCCTTCAGTGTTGACCACAACCGCAAGTTTTTCAAGCGTATTCTTTCAACTCTAGCAGTATTTAAGGCATTATCCAAGCTTTTCGGCTCACAGGGCTGCTCTGATGACAAAAACTACCTTGTTTTTCCAGCATCATTTTCTTTAAGATTTGTAGATTTCGCAGTTCAATTCTGTTTTCGCTGTAAGTTTTCATTTCACGGGATAGCCGTTCGGCTATCGCCTCGTGTGCCATTTTTCTTTGTTGTTACCACATTTTGACGTCATCTGTGATCTATTACTCAACAGACGCACGGCAACATGGAATGTATTTCAGTATTTCAATCGCGTCAACTATCACACATACAAATCTAGAGCGAATAATCTAATTGTTTTAGTACAAATCTACTACTCGTTCAAAATCTCATCAAAATTCTCTTCACAGACACTTCGAAAACGCAAAGAAGCTGCCGCCAGTACCTGTTTTCTATTTCTTAAATGCATTGTACTACTGTCGCGACAATCGTATCTTGGGAATAAAGTAACGCAATTTTATTTTTTTTTTTGCTTCAATTCAACTTCGACCGATGAAGGCTGAGTTAGTCAAACCTATTTAATAGTTCCTTTTATTGTTTTAGTCAAACCTATTTAGAAGGAAGGAGGGAGGGATGAGGTGCAGAAAGTGCCTGTGCTGACTTAGATTGTAGAAAAGCTGCCAAACTTTCCCCCGGACTTATGACATGTCTTTTCTCCCTGAATTTGATGCTTCCATGTCACAGGTGTGTTTTTCGAAACTTGGAATTTCTACTTTGAATTACCAAAATTCATCTCTCGTACAGTTATTTCCAAATGTGTTCAGGACTTCCTCAACTTGATCCTTCCATGGCACTGGCGTGTCGTTTGAAACTTGGAATTTCTTGTTTCGTCAGTTATTTCTTCTGAATTGTTTAGGACGTCCTGGTATTATATTATTGACTCGATTCATTTTGAGCATTATCTCTTGTTTTGAGTCATCTTTTGAAAAATCAAGAAAATCGCCCTCCATTTTTGCCGGATCCAAGATGGCGGTTGTCTATATATTAGCAGTGGTATTTCTCCTGATTAGTTGCATGGAATGATGGGATGGCAACCCATAGTTCGACTCACCCAAGGTTTCTTAACGAGACTCTCGTTTATGGAATTATGGTATATATCAGCTGTTGTGTTGAAGAAACCAGCTCAACAATTGCAATCATGATTCCTTACAAGCGTGCTACTCCATGATTACCATGATACCCAGCAGGCGTTCAAAACCATGATAATAATAATAATAATAATAATAATAATAATAATAATAATAATAATAATAATAATAATAATAAACTTTATTTTTTATGATTCCTTGTAAGCGTGGTACACTGTGATTCCCTGTCTGCGTGCAGCACCATAATTCCTTGCGGGTTTACATCATAGAAGAAACAAGGCATTCAACTAATTTGACTCCAAAACCTTAAATCCAAATTACTCTTTTTCGTAGAAGGATGACTAGGAATATATATTTGACTCATAACTGTTTGGAATCACTCGATTTATCATTGCTTTGAATGGTATGAATTACTATTTCACTCATTTATATGAAGTAAAAAAAGTTTGTATGTTTTTAATGAGGGAGACCTTTGCCTTGCTTCTACTGAGATTGACTCAGCAGGGATTCGATGAAACCGATAACATAAAAATTATAATTGGGCTAAGATAAGAAAAGCGATTCGCGTTAATAAGGAGCAATAAGAAAAGTAACAAAACTATCTGACATTCAGTCATTTTTCATCGATTATTTTTTCCTGTAGTATGGAAATCAAGTTTTAAATACTTTGCTGCGGAAATGAGTTTATTTAATTAGATACAGATGGAGGAAACAATATTGATAATTGCTGTCTTTGGTTTAGTCTAGTCAGCACGTGTATGCTGATTTTTTTAAAATGAAATCTCAGTCTATGAACGCATCAAAGTGTTTTCTTTTTTTTGTACAATGCATCAGCACGTTTAATACAGTAAATAGTCTTCATAAAAAGCCATCACAACACTGTTGTGATGTGCTCATTACCGTTATGTCTTCTTCCTAATTTGTTTTGTTCCACAACACCACAAAATGCTCAATCTTTCAATTAGTTTCTACCACACTGAAATTGCCTTTTGCCAAATACCTTAGCCTGGCAGACGTTAAAGCAGGGAAATTTCCGTCTGCGACGCAGGCTACAATTACCCCCACATTTGGACAGGCAACATTAATTAAGAGAAAATAAAACCTGTAACTAGCAACCGCAACATGGGGTGGAGGAGGGGTGGGGGAGGGGGGTGCTGGGAGCATAATACACTCTATCCGGCTTCATGCTACGTAAAATGGGATAAGCCCCAAAGGTTGTGGCATCTAATCCTGAAACGAAACATTCAGACAAGAATCACCAAAAAAAATTAACAATCACCAAATCACCAAAAAAGTTAACAAAACAGCCCGAAACGTAGATATGTGGGATGAGCAGAGACATTTTTGATTGCTTGAAACGTAAACGAGATATTTAATCCATAATACGCAGCCAAAATACGGCCTTAAGGTGTATCCCCCGCACCTCTTAAAGCTAAAAGAAGGCCACTTTGCAACCATGACCGAGTGTTCATATTATTGTTCCGTAGCAGCTATTTTACTATTGACTTTACTATCATTTCATTTTGTACGGAATTCAGGGTGATCTACCTTATTTCATATTAAGTTATTGATTGAATCACGTGATCACCAGAGGGTATAACTTCTGTCCTTGAAGCGTAGTTTTGTATGTAATTCTAGTGAAATTGTCGTTTGAACTTAGTTAGATTCACTTCTAGTCATTTGTATCAAAATAAGTTCATTGCACATCTAGGACAATGACCGCTGACGCCCAGGAACAATTAGGTACCATGATCCCTTGAATCGGTAGAAATGTTACTTCTTGTGTCATGTCATTGACGAGCCATCAGGCTGACATCAGCTTCGCAAACAGAAAGTGATTTGCTTTATCAGAAAGATGATCAATCGAAATGCTATTGAACGGATAGTTTTAAGACAAAGGGAAAATAGATCACTGAAAAGTTGCCGAAAGAACTTCGATAATCACAAAAGTTGTGCTTTAGAAGACATTTTAGGCATCCGTTGATTGTCTTTCCGGACAGTTCAGTGATAACGCACGTTGTCATTAATCGACGACAAAACCATCCTCTCAATAGTACCTTTTATTGTTTTAACTCGCATTTGATTAGAGCGAAATTGTAAATTTGTCGTTAGTATTTTCACTACCGTTAGACTCCAGGTAAGTGGCTTACAATTAGACCTCAGGCAAATAGCTTAATTGTACAATTCTTTAATTATATTTTTTTCTAGAATTTAAAGTGATCGTGTCTTTGAGAAACATATTCTGCGATCGGACTTAAAAACAAGTTGAAAAGGGAAAAATTGTCTCTCTGGCATTACGAATCCTGGCCTGTTTACTTATTACGATCGATCGAGAACGCGGCTTTGAGAATAAGCCTCTTTCTTTTAGACATAAAAGGAGAAAGAGAGGTAGGCTTTACCTTCAAATCCCTTTTGCTTATTTTTCTTTTTCTGGCATGGAAGGAAAGTCATATTTAACTAATTAATCCCTAAAACCAGATAGCCATTACTGTTGAAATTTTTGACAGTCTGTTGACACCCTCCTTTCAATTTAAAAGGTTCTGCCAGCAAATAATATGTTTAGAGCTGCCTAAGCAATTCACATATTTTCTTTTCTGAACATACGTGTACAAGATTTTCATCCAACAAAGTTTTGGACTTTGGATCTAATCTGGATTCTAATATTAGGGTTTTTTTCCTTAAGCAAAACGCAATCATAGCAAATGTTGACCCATAATCAGCAAATTAAAATTTCTGCCGCGCTCTCTTAACATTAAAAAGTGAAAGATTATTTTCCCGTCAATTGTTTCGTTCCAAAGGCGACAGCACCTCTTTCTAAGCCAGATCCGGTCCGAGACTTAAAGTGTATTTTAGCAGAAGAAAATATTTCGAATGTAGCATGTTCTCTTTTGTCATCTGATAATAATACAACGCTATTTCCATAAAAGCATGTTAATGTGAAATAATTGTTTTACATTCTCACCAAAACAGTGATAAAATAAATTCCATTTATTAATTTAATCAGTTAAAGGTTTCTAATGACAAAAACCCCTTGACAGAACTCCGTATGCTCTTAGCAAATATAATTTCATTTTACCCCCTGCCATATATATTTTTTTCTTATTTGAAAAATGAATTTCTGACGACGCACTCAGAGGAATTAACAAGTTTGAGCCGTACTGTGTCACCGGGAAATCCATTAATTGTCGAGCCAATTGAGAAATGTCAGAATTAAATTGCATTTGCCCATCTGATGTTATCTTGCGATCGAAAGTGAAAATTAATACAACAACGAGCTTAAGGCTCAAATAAATAAGTCTTTTTGACGGCAAACAGCAGAGTGTTTCTCTCTTCACTGTCTCTTTCTCTGTGGATTAACTAACGTAAATATTACACAGATCAGTAAAATATCTTAAACCATTAAGGCTTTTAACCATCTGACAATGACAAAAATAAGGGTTTTTCTTGGTAAGTGAAACTTTCGTCTGGGTGTATAATGAAAAGGAAAGCCACCCTTACAACAGGTTGGCTTCAACTGTTTTTATTATTCAATTGTATCTTGAGCGCGTATTTTAGCTTTGTCTCCTTGCAATTTACCCGCGAAACATGTTAATTGTTAACGAGGGCTTTCATAAACGTTGACCCGGCAAAGGGAACGAAATAAAAGCTCTATTCTGTTAATGGTTTGAAGGCTTTCAAGATATTACACCACATAATTTTTTTTTATTATTATTATAAAATTCATTCTCCTTGTCCTCAGACCAAATTAATAATGCCTGAGAGAATTACTTCGCGGGAGTGTGCTTTAACCCCGAAACGGACTACGGCTGTACGTTCCCAAAGGTCGTAACTTTGTTCAGCGAAACACACTATACAAGAGCTGGCAGAGTAAACAAGAGCTCGTGATAAATTGTGACGAACGTCAAACTTCTTTTCGCTTTTATTTTTCAATTAAGACCAAAATTGCCAGGTCTTGGGCTGGCGAACGATAAAGCAAATTGAGCTGTAGCGAACGGAAAACAAAACAAACAAGATCTTCATTTCGCGGTTTGTAATTGGGAAGCGTCGATTGATGAACGTGCCACAGCAAGCCAGCGAAAATTTTAATTTCCCTTTCTACTGTACTCGCGAAAGGTTGGCCAGCCATCAGGTAATTAACAAGTGAGAACAGAAAAATAGTAAATGGCTTATTTTTGTCACGATTAATTAAACAACGCAAAATGGAACCAGCCCAAAGCAACGCGGTTATCAGTTATGTTTGATAATTTCTTTCTGGGAGCTCTTATCACTAGAAAGGTTTCAAATGTCTGGGCAACTTTTATCTCTCTTGTCAAAAAGAACTTTAATGCTTCTGTGTTAATGAAGGAACGTGTAAAGAAATACGATATTTACCTTTGCTTCTTAGGAGATTTAAGTGTTATTTATACATTTCAATTAAAGAATGGGGTGTAATTGAACGCAAGCGAGCGAACTCTCTTTGCTTTATCGCGTATGCTGAGTCGCGGAGTCTGTCCAAAGATGTGAATAATTCCTTAACTAACTTGCCATCTACACTCCGCACCTCAAAGAAGAATTAATCGACTGCATTGTGATCATTGTTCGTTAGCGCGAAACTCCGTTTAATTTTGTTCGAAAAGAAACGAAAAACAATTGTTTTTGGTATTCGTAATTAGCGACAGCTCCCGAGGCAGTTTTCAATTTACATGGGTTTGTGGTCAGATCCGGTTAAATAATTAAAAGGCTATTTGAAAAGTAGGGAACATGGCCTAATCAATAGTATACACTGCATTCAATTTAATAAAATTTCATTAGTGTTATGCTAATCTCCTTGTGGGGGCATCTTTGATAACGTAAGAGTAGCTTTTACTTTTATCAAATTTCCCAACTTCTCCGCACGATTGTTTTGCAAGAGGGCTCAAATTCAAAATCGAACCCACTTTGTCAAGGTCCTCGCGCGGAGTGCTCGCGCCAAATCTCGAAGCAGCAGATACTGAGAGGGTGAGCACAGAATACTAACCGATCACAGATTCGCAAAGTTTATTGTAATATTACTAAGCTTTTCTACACTAATGAATCTCTCTTGCCTTCTTTTTGCAGGCTTCAAATTGCATTCATTTATTGCTTCCGCAGTGTTGAAACGGACGGATACACACAGATCAGTCAAGTTCTGACGGCAAGCGGCGACCGAGAAAATTCAAGCTCCGAGCGATGTCTACTGAAATAAATGGTAAGAAGTGATAGCTCAGCGATAACAGACAGCGAATTGTAATTTAGCAGTAATGCTATCTTCCCAGAAGCTGATATTTTCGATGACAGCATCTCGCTTGTTAATATGCAGCTTGTCGCAAACTAAGCGCCGAAGTGAAATTTTTCATTCCCGGCTGACCTACCAATATAGGACTTGTCATTTGAAAGTTCGCCAATAGCTTTGAAAGATTTCTGTTTTAATGTCCATACGAGCAATAATCCTCTTAAAGGACACGTTTTCAGCACGAAAACGTTGTGTATATTTTCAGGAGTTTTTCTGCTCCTAGCCCTGAAACCACATCAAAACAAGCAACAAGATGGCGACACACGGCCTTTTTGATTAAGCTGTGACTGAGGATTAATTAAACATGCATGGAAGTTTAATATTGTATACATTTTCAATAACAACTAACTCCTGCGATTGGCTTGATGGCTGCTCGTGTGTGGAATTTTCAGCCAAATAATTGCATTTACAACGTTTTCTCTTGCAAAGAAAAGCCATTTATGGGCGTAAGAGATGCAAGTTTTTGCGTGGCTTTCAATCTTATGTGTTTGCTTTTCAAGTAATCTATTTCTCTGACACTTCGCAGTCTGAATGGACGGGAATTTATTAAAAAACGCTGCGAGAAGACGTTTGCAATCATTTGAGCTATTCTAGTGTATCAGCAAGACGCATTTTAATTCTTTTTTTCTCCTATCAAACTTGTGTGATTAATAACACCGCTTTTAACAGCACGAAATTGAAATTATCAACCAGCAGATATTAAAAATGTTAGATTATGGCGGCGGGGCGCTCCAAGCAATTGTGTACTTAAATAACAATGTTACGTTGATTAAAAATGTGTCGCTGCGTAAAAGAGAAGGTAATATTATATTCATTGCTAATGGAGGCACTAAGAAAAATATTTGCCATGTTTTCAGTACGGTGAATTACCTGTATATCGACTACAAAGGAAACATCCAGAACTCAAACAAAACAAGAAAAATAGCGAGGTAAAACAACCAAGCAATAAAACCTGTATCGACTTTTTGGTCGGGGCTCTATGGGCGATAAAAACTCTGGCTTTGGACACTGTTTGGACGCTGGCGATCATTAATTAAACTTTGGGCTAGGATTATAAAAGCAATGCTTTTACGCTTAAAAGGAACTTATGTTTGTTTTCACAGTTGTCGAAAGTTAAGTGCTGCATTTCAGATTAAAACACGTTGTTTTCAGAGCTGGTATAGTTTGCCTTAATGCGCACTTAGCCTAAAAGGAACTCTACAGCGATCTTATCTCCAAATGGTTCTTTTCCAAAGGTGCTTTCAAACCTGCAATTCAGCTTGATTTCCGGACCTTCCGTGTACTAGATCTGTTCCTATTTTCTCCTTACTATATTCGATATATTCCCCGTCAGGTAGGTGCTGAGAATAAAGACAATAATCAACTAAAATATGTTGCGTTGACCTCATCACTCTGGGAACTGGTAGTTTAAGATAGTGAATATGGAGGTACGCGGTATTAAGGGATAAGAACGCTTTTTCCGCGCTAGATGAAACTTTCAAGCAGTAAGGAACCTTCCGGTTTATTGGTATTAATGTCGCGAACCTCGCCGAGAAAATATTAAAAGAAATCCGCCCTCTTTTATCGTATCCTGTTTCCAGAGCCGAAGCGTTAGTTTAAAAAAGTGCTGATCAATCCCAATTCCTTCATGACTGTCAAAAGCTCGGCATATATCTTCTTTATCGCAGGAAGCTTTTTGTAAAAGAGCGTGACGGCCAAAGGCCGTTAACTAATAGTAAGTGAAACGGTTGGCAACACGCTGTGCTAAAAGGGTTTTAAGACATTATTCCAACCAGTGAAAAAACAAAGTAATTTGATTAGTTTGCGATATCTGTCTTACGCCCACTTCGAGTTTCCTCGAGCTAGATTCCGTCAGAGCTACCGGCTTTTAAGGTCGGCTCCAAAGTGCACGAAATAATTTATTATCATTTACGAGTTAACGGTAAAGACAGTGAAACCTGTTTAAAACGTTACGAAGTGTTAAACATGCTTGTACGAATCCACCGATGTCAAGACAACGATTAATTACAACGCAGCGTAGGTGTAGAAACACGCTAGGGAGTTCGTTTTGCTTTAACGAAATCTCTCTGGAGAAAACAAACACCTCTTATCAAGTGATAAAATATTGTGATTAAAACAACAGTAAACCGACGGCGAACTATTGGAATGGAACTGTCCTCTAGGTGAAACACCTCAGTTTATAATAAATGGCTTACAACAAAGGGGCGTTGACTGGTGATATTAAAAAGCCATGAGCAGTTTCATCTAATAAGAACCTGCAGTAGGTAGTAGTTAAACAGAAAGCACGACCCACGCAAAGGATGTGCTGAAACACTCCCGCACTGGAGATGGCTACATAAATATTGGGTCAATAAATACGCCGTGTTTAATGTCGAAATTGAAAATTACACGCCTTTTGACTGTGGTCGCTCGTGCGAATATCAGTGAATATTTTGCTTTTAAAGTAGCAAGTTTAACACATTTGACCCGCACATAACAGAAAAGTGTTAATCCGGACTTTGCTGCTATCACAAGTCTATCAATTGGCTCGAATTTCTAATTGAACTTTCGGGGATACATTTTTGAGGCTTCACGCTTTAGGGTAAATGCGTACGTGATGAGGTTTTGCCTAGGCAAGTTCAGCAAAAGTGTTTCATCCAAGATAAGATAGTCAAGAGAAATATTAGACGTGGTTTTCTGTTCCTCAGAGATAACATTTTGTGCCATGCATTAAACCGTGGATTATAATTTTGCTATGGTACAATTTTAACAACATGGGTTAACTTGTTTACGTGTTAAACAGGCTTGATAACGCTACATTTATTATTTAAGTTATAGCTCAACTGCGAATCAACGACAGCTTGTCATCAATTTAATTAGAAATGTTGTCTAGAAGGTTACGCGTGAGTTCCGTTGTCGTATATCTAAATTCACCAACACACGGGAACGACTTAGGTTGTGGCTGACGTTAATATTGCACAGGTAGAACATGTTAGTTATCGCACGATCGTGGAATAAACTCTTATCTACGCATAACTGGTTCTGACTGTACACCAAACACTTCAGTGAAAGTTCGCGATAAAAAAATGAAATCCTGAGTTCAGTGATAAGCTTCAAGGCGAGCTAAGGCGTGTTATGCTCAGTGGAAATAAATGAAAGCGGCCATCTGTGATGGAAATACACTGGTTCTGACAGAAGGTTTTCCCTTAATTATAAACAGAGCTTAAAAACTCCCTCAATTTGTAATTGCTACAAAAACACTAATTTCTTTTATTTCATTTGCGATGTTTATGTCCTTTTGTATTCTGGAGAAGTAACCAAGCATTCCTTGCTCCGTGTCACGACGCGGATAATCGGTCTGTCTTTTCGAAGTTACACCATGTGAGAAGACGAGGATAATACATTAAGCATAAATTCTCCTAGTTACGTTTATTAAATTCGTTGCAGAAAATCCATCAATCCGGAGAGGAAAGATTTTAATTTAATTCATATTCGACAAAACTGCATTACCAGCGGAGAGTATCGGTTTGAAAGCTCTTTTGAACGACAGTATGTGTATAGAAACAAAGGCAGCTATTTATCATTATAATTTGAGACTAATAAAATTGTATTGTTCTTTATTTTTAGCGAAAAGTCGCACGTAATCACCACCAAGCGCACTTGCCGAATACTTGCTAAAATTTTCTCTACAATAAACGGAACAATCTGCGAAAGGGGAACACAATTTGAATTTTGATATTTTCACTTAGCCTCTCGGTGGCACGTTAGCACCTGTCGCACACGTTGTGTAGCTTTTGTCTGCAGAGTGCTATCGTGTTAAAAACATCAATTTATTTTGTCTATGCATAAGTAATCCAACGCTATTCTGTTTTTCATCAAAAGAGCTGAGTAATTTAAACGTTAAATCTGCGCTATTGTCGGCTAGTGTGTGCCCACGTTCAATTCGTGGCAGCTTTAGGCAAACGTTAACGACGGTTTTTCTCTTTTTTTAAAAAGAAACTTGTGAAAAAACAGATAAGCCTTTTTCGGTAAACCTCATCACTTTTGTGTCCTTCTTGCTTAAGATATCTAAATGCCGACTCTCTCTGAATAATGGCTGTTCCAGGGCCAACGACTATTTGGCGTCCTAAAGCTGTGTTTTTATGTTATCTAGAAAGCTTTACGACTGCGAGAACTGATAATGCATCAGCTTGACAGTTTTGACTAGGAAATCAATCAAGTTCTTGACGTTATTCTTAATTTTCTCTTTCAATCGCGCTATCCTACATGGCTCTAACCCTTTTTTCATTAATCACGTGACCTTCTCCAACTGAGAGCCAGAAAAAAACGTTGTTGGCTTGATATATTATTCGCTAGATGTGTAATTTCGGAAAAAAGCAGCTAAATGCCAAGGCCTGCGTTAAAACATTGACTTGTACCGCAAAGCCATTGTAAAGCAGTAAACGCGCATTGACAATAGCGCGTGAGAAGTGTTTCAGGTACAAGAGTAAAGATCTAACGACTTAGCAACAGTGATGTCCACATCTTGTGATCAGCGTACATGCAGTGCATATTTGACAATTCCTTTGATTTTTACATCTATGGCCACAAATACATGCCGTATTTTGTTAGCATTTGATGACATGGAAATGTTGTTCACCTAAAGACTCGGAATACTTTAAATACGTAAATAAATGTTCCCAGCATTGCCTTTGTTGTCCAGAGAGTGATCGAGCTGTTTTCCATTCTAACTCTCTGGAATTTATTCAAAGGCGTTCCTGACTTTTGTTCGCTTTGTGTTGTAGGGAAAACGCACGTTGTCAGGTGTTGAACAAAACGGTAACCTCTTTGATAGGAAGCTAGTTTTGCACAGCTCGATCAGCTGTAGACAGCTTGCTTTTGAAACTAGTAAACCCTAATTTTAATAAGGCTTCTTCTGATCTGTTTTGTGTTATTAAACATGTAGCCAAGTCTATTTTTATCGCCTATTTCTTTAGAGGTTGTTAATTATTTGAGCATTTAATTAAACTTTGCATATGAAAAGCCAAAACCACAAACACGCATGTAGTCGATAAAAATGTCAACATGAATGTGGAATCGTGCCTGCAGGTCTTTGGCAAATTGAGTATGATTAAATATCAGACAAAAAGTCCTACTTGTTTAAAGAAACAGAAAATGTTCTTTTATCTTTGGACTCTTTGATCAGTTGATTATTTTGGGTGTACTTAAGTCCCGAAGTTTCCAGGTAGCTTCTAAAGCTTGGATAATCTTTGCAGATCTGTGTCTACAACTTGTAGTTATTAGTTCTATCATAGCCCATAAATGTCACTGAAAAAGAAACATATATGGGGCCGTGCGGAGAAGGTTGAAAGTACGCCAAAATTATATTTTACAAGAAGAAAACATTATGGTTAGCAGAAAACCGTTCGGTTGCTTGATCGAAGGTCAAGAAAGAGAAACCATGATTATGTACGTGCTAAAGTACCGCGAACCGAGATCAAACTGCCGAAAACTGGCACTACCCATGCATATGACCCATCTGTAGTGTCACATATGTTTGTGCGCTTAGGTATAGGACAACCTTAATTAAAACAACTATACATTCTAGACAGTTTAAAACAATATTTCAAGCCAGTAAAGCGCAAATTATACGAACGCAACCGTTGCTGAGCTGAAACGTTTTTTTAATCGTCCCCTCAGCTGAACGATTTTACGATCACAAAGTAGATTGAGAATTTGCAAAATCTTTCCCGCTATACTCTTGGCTGAGGATAGTTTGGCCTGTGAAACGATCTCGGTGTGAAGAAAACGTGGCCATAAAAATGTAGCCGTGTTTTATTTACGAACTAATGTATTTGTCATATGATTTTCTTTATAAAACCTATGGCGTTATGCGATGTTGTAAAAAGATATTCCCATGCAAGCAAAGCTATCGATTAAAAACCACTGAATTGGATTTCAATAACATGATTAAAATTTGGATTATTTTCACGGCTCTCTAACAGAGCGCACGCGAAAACTTACAAATTAACTGCAGGGACACGTTTTTCTTTAATGACGAAAATATGTTAATTGAATATGCCTCAAATAGTCATGATCGTTCTATTTGTAGACTCGCCTACAGTGAAATATTTTTCGTGCTCTTAAGAAACAGCTGCTCCCTAGCTGATGAGCCGGCTTGCATGCTAAAATATCTAAACATGGTTTTCAAAACAGATCAGCCTGGCCAGGTGTGCAGCGAATGTCAGTCAAAAATAAAAAGTTATAACCTGCTTTCTAAATTAAGGAGAACTTAAACACCTCAGGGTAGGTAACCACTAGACGAGCAAAGAGACAAATATCCTGCGTAATTCTACCCAAGAGCCTCCTTAATAAAACGATCTAAGAGCCCTCTTTAGCTCCTGACAAGAGTAGATTATAGGAATTCTATAGCAAAAGAAAAGCCATTGGTTGAAAAACCCATGACTTGTGATATCTGCTGGCGATGCCATCTGTTATGGCGGGAAATTGATGCGGTCGGCAGCCTATCCGACTTAAGTGCGCCAACCTTGTTCGAGAACTGATCCGATATATCATACGTTTGGCGCCTGGAGCAATGCTGAAAACACACAAACATGTGTTAAAGGTAGATGAAAGCAGCTGAAAAGAAGCAGCACGTCTCCGGTCGCAGACATTTTGGTATACACTGCCCGTGGGCATTGTTTACCGGTTAATAATACTTGCGACACACACAGACAATATCTACAGGTTGTATATTTATAGACTGTTTGCTCCGCTTATAGTCTCATTATATATATAGTACTGCATCTTAGAGCACTGACTACTTCGTTCAACGATTCTAAGCGGTCTAATGCAATATGGACACGATGGACAAGAAAGAAGACAACGGAAGGTCTTGTGAAGCAGGCTCGGTGCAAGAGCTAACGAACAACAAAGACGTACTGTTCCAAAATGCCAAACAAGGTAGGTATAGCGACTGGCAGGCCAAACCATGTGTTGTATGTGCGAAGCTAAATGTCTAAAAATCTAGTGTGAGTAGCTAAAGCTTAAGATAAGCGAGCCTTAAAATCGTTTTGGAATAATGATAAAAAAGGCATAACAGTTTTTTCTCAAGAATACTTACATCGACCACATACCAGTCACCGTCTTAATTTAACATTTATAAATGGCTTCTGCTTCACTAAATAAGTCATCAGCTACTGAAACAGAACAGGATCAAGAACGCGCTGATTACCTTCATAAGCACGCGCTTTCTCTTACAGAACAGCTTTCTGAAGACCTTTTTTTTAGTATAAGGGTTTAATTCTGAAAGAATTCTGACACAGCTTGAAAATTAACCTTCCCACGACAAACCTGTCTTTTCACATAGAGCTTTTGTAAATAAGATCAGGAATACCTGACTAAGATAAGATAATGAGCAATCCAGTTATCTCCTATGAACAGTCAGCCATAAGTAAGTTGCAAGATAGCGAAGAAAATCTAAAATCGTTTTAACAGCAAAATTTTTATTTTGTAGCATTGTATAATTCCCTTTTTGTGCTGCCGTCCTCTCGTAGCAGAAATCAATTAATTCCAAAGGCAGTAATACAATGAACATATGACGTCTGGTGAGACATTTTGTGTCAGTAGCAACAAATAAATTCTTCTCACCTCTATACAGTAATTGTATAACTCTGATTAGGAGAAATTGATGTGAAATAGTGTTTTTTCCCCTCTTTAATTCACATAACAAGATTACAAAAAAGGAATTTTATCTGTGTAGCAGTTCAATCACAGCTGACTGCGCATGCCCCCATTGCACGTTTTTGGCGCGATGAGAGTAAATATTTGAGTAAGAAGTCTTCGAACAAGCGCTGTTCACGAGGCAATTTAGTGACAAGTATATAATTAAACATTTAAACTGGCTAAAATCTTTTCCCTCGCGCGTGCTTGTGCGGAGCTCCGCGCATTTTGTTTAAGTTCTACTCGACATCTGGTATGGTATCGCTGGTAGCGACGTACAATTTTGTCACTCAGTAGTCAACGTCTAGCTGAAAAAAACAGAAACGAAGTATTGCCCCAAAGACCTAAATTCTTAACTCTAACGCAAAACCAGCAAAAACCATTAAGTTACTGAGTCTTTCATGCGATGAGTGATCAATATAGGCCCCCTTTGCCCTATAGTCCACTCAACTGGTGACCAGAAGAAGGAAAACCATTAACTACTTTATATGCTATTTAATTCACAACGTTGCGATGGAAATAAACATGAAGCAGTTTCGAGACACAATGTCGAGTATCCAGCGATTCCTGAAAATGATAAAAAACAGAAAGGATAATAAAAAAAAATCAAAACTACAGTGGTGAAAGGCGGACTCTCTTCAAACACTCCTATGTGTCTTTCTTTATTTCCGTGTAGTCTCTTGAATAGCTCTTTCAAGTGTTTTTTTTTAAGAGAACACGTTAAATGACAAATCTTGCTGGTGGTTAGTTTACTATGTCATCAAAATACTAGTTTAAGGAAATAGTCGAAAAAATCTCTCATCTCTGGAAGGAACGACACGTCAACTTAACTTAATTAATAACTGCATTTATTCTCGCTAAAATGTTTTTATTGGGGATCAATATTTTTACGAGCCCTTAATGGTTATTTTCATCTACTTCTCGGATTGTACTATTGACTCCTTATATTCGCAAGCCAAGGAAAAATTTAATGCATTTCCGGTACCAAAATGACCTACTTTAAAACGCCAGATTAAGATATATATATATACACAATATTTTTAACTATGCGAATTTAACGCCAAAGAATGCAATAATAACTTAAACCGAGTTAGAGACTATGAATCACTTCTCTATAAAGCCACAGGAAGGTGAAAGGGGAGATGGATGCCTATTCCAACTCATTAATAGACTTGTGTGTATATATACAAACAAAATAGGGGATGGAGACTTTGGAATTTCTTTTTATCCTCTGGGGAAGAAAGAGAACATACGTTATTGAAAGGTCGGAGTTCACGTAGGCTATATTTCAAAGTAGCCCAAATAACGATAACACTAATAAGTCTCAAGCCCTTCAAACCTTGATATTAGGATAGAAATTCTCCTTGGGTGTCTTCACACTTCTTTACATCACGAGTTGGGAGAATTTAGCATCGTTGCAACATGTCATTAATTTGGATTCTTCGGTGGACTGATGCTGTATGTTAATGTTTGGAGAGAAAAATAAATAATAAAAGAAAAATAAATAATAAAAATAAATAAATAATAATAATAATAATAATAATAATAATAATCGTAATCATAATCATAATCATAATAATAATAATAATAATAATAATAATAATAACATAAATAACAAAAGAAATACCTTTTGAACACCGATGTCTGGGTCGACAACAGCTGCGATGTTAAAATTCAGCTTGAACCATATTTCATTGTTTGGTAACGTGGTTAACAAAAAAATAAAATTAGTGAGGTATTCAGCTCGATTAACGTGTGTTTATTGTTGGTTTAATCCTCAACGAGTAATTCGTAACCCATTTCCATTGTTCGCATTTGCTTGTATAGAACTGAAATAAATAAAGTAGAGAGTTTTTTTAAAATTGTAAAATTTGTAGTCAGTCGCAAAAAACAAATATACTTTTTGGCGACTCTACATTTACATACCGGGTTTTTAACTGAAAGTTTTCAAACGCTCTTTACCTACCCGAAATTTGCTTAAAGGAAGCTATCTGCATTCGACTTACGTGCTGTCGCCAACAAATATAATGTAAGACGAGCAAGCTGAGAAAAATATGCAATATAATTTCTTTCTTTAATTTCAGCAAGAAATAGCTCGTAATCATTTTCCTTGGTAAAAAAACTCTCTCATGCTAGTTTTGTGAGAGCTTTCAAACGCCCAAAACTATGACAAAAAAACACAATGTGTCCTTTTTTACTTGAGGCCTTTCATTATAAATAATGGAGTTTTGTTAATAAGTGCTTGTAGAACACACTAGTTTAAATTACCAATGGCAATGCGGACCTTTTCCGTATGGATACTTAATTAAAACTGGGGAATGTGTGTTTTGCTCAAAACTTCATTCAGTCTCCTTGCATGTGTGGTACTTTATTTTTGTCGCAGTGTTCAATATAATTCGCGGTAGTTCCGTATATCTCATCTCAGTCAATTTAAGATTGCCGTGGAAATTTATTCGACACAGCACATACTGGCATCTTGGTCTAGGCCTGAGCCATCAAAATATAAGCTATTTGCAGCTGTGTTGTCCTTTTGGCTAATTTGCATGCAAATAATGCCTTTAAGAACGAATATCACGGGCGAGTTGTTAATTAACAGAGGTTTTAAGTGCCATGTATAGGGCAGGCAGTCGACTTGTCATCAAACCAGTTTGCTATTGAAGTGTCTTAAAACGCCTTTTAATAGCCAATGAATAAGAATAAGCCAGCTTGTTTCGTTGGCGCCATTTTGATATCGCCGATCTCGTGTGCGCTTTGTGTCCCAACGTGCGCTCCGCTGAATTGGACAGAGTTTCGCTTCGTCGTTGATACAAGTTTCACAAAGTAACGAAAGTCGACTCAGAGCGACATGGACGATCTACATGACTTCGCAGAAGGTAAACTTTGAAATTACATTAACTTGGCAGGAAATGCTAGATATTACAACGAATCACTACGGTCGAATTAGATAAGCTTAGAGCTGCTATTATGTGGCAAGCATGACTTAATATTAACACAATCGTAAAGCGACATCTATACTTTTTTCTTTTATTTGTATCAATCGCTCGTTTGTAAAATAGAGAAAGAAAAAAAACGATAAATGCGGCTTCCTATACGGATGCCATAAAGATCCTATTAAGTTTCGAATCATAACTTCCACAACCGACACAACATTAAAGGCTTATTAGTGTCAGCGACTGAATCGAAAGAGGCCACTTTGAACACAAGTCAGGCTCGAAACCGCGGCAATTTTCTCGAACGGTTTGGGGCATCAGGTTCCTAAAGAGGTTTTGTTTGACCTGTTTTAGTGACTGAGAAATATTCCAGTCCTCTAATTTTCCGCATTAAAATAAAAAAAAATCAATACGGTTTATCATCCTCCAAATACGGCACGAGAAAGACCGCACTCAAAAACCAATCAACAAGATAGAAGACTCTAGAACACCCGTTGTTAATAGCAACCTGGTTGATTTTTGGGGGCCGATGTAGCCAACGCGCGTTTTAAACAGAATTTGAAGCACTTTCGATATAAGGTTTCGCGGCAGCGCTTGTACTGCAAAGGCATATCAGTCTTTTCGTCAAGCCCGAACCGGAGTGCCATATCACCATGTGTAAGGCAAGCCATTAACTTAAGATCCATTAGGGCGGCAAAATTTCGAGTTAATTGGACAAGCATCAGCCTTAGGGGCACCACATTTATTTTCTTTGACGTACGTAGTCGCCATAATGGGGCTTTTAACACTAAAAAGTATACACTTCAGAGAAAATTGCTCGCAAGAACCTCAAGGGCCCTTGGCATCGGTTTTGACGTTTACAATGCAGTGTGTCTTGTAGCCAAGTTTTCCCATTGGCTGTTACCTGCGAACAAAGAACGTTAACAAAACAACTCTCATTAATGTGTTACTCCTAGTTAAGAAACGGATATCGCGTCAGAGTGTTGTATATATTTTATCGAGGAAATTTATTTTTCGCATATGGCGTCTTTTGGCCTTTTTAATTGAACAAGAAATATTTTTAACTTGTGTTTCAGCGGAGTTCAGCAAAGACTGTAGGTGGAACTGATGAACTGTTAAAAGCTTGTGAAACAGAGCGCTTTGATCTCACAATACCAGAAAAAAACATTTCTGGACCTCTGTTTTTTCCTCAGTTGGAAAAAAAAATAGGGAGGCGCTTCATTACTCTGTCAATACACTAACAGCTTTTCTTAGCGCGTTTTACGTAAAGGTAATCCTTCACGTGCACTCTAATTGACTTTTCATTATTCCTTTCGGCTATTTGAAGGCAAAAAGTCTCTTAGTCTAGGATGTCAGCATGCGATTAAATTTCTCTAATGGTAAAAAGAAACAATGAGAGTCCATTATACTTAGCTATACCGCACTCACCAAAGTCAGAACATCTATTAGCCAATAATTACAGAAACTTCAGATTTTGACCAATCACACGCATTCAACGGACAATTAGTTTTCCCTGTTTGCTCTCGCAATAAAGATGGTATTTACACTTTCTAAAGACTTAATTATTTATGTAAATACTACTTGCTTAGCGCAAACGAGCCAAGAGTCGCCAGAGAGTTTTGCCAAGATAAGCTGTATCTAGGCAAAATTAAGTGAATATTAAAGCCACGCTGGAGGCCTTGTTAATGTCTTCCGTGCCTTCGTGTTCACAGAGAGGTCCTGGATTAGCCTTGCTGATGATGTTATAGGCACGTGCCGTGGATTTCATTGTTTATACAAGAATTCAATTAAAATTTCGACGCAGTTGGAAGTTCACGACACCCGTAGAGTTATTTACAAAGCAAAAATCTATCGATTTTTACTCTTCTGAGAGCCTATCAAACGTCTTCTTTAAGGTAGTTCGGTCTTAAAATCACTCTTTTAATCTCTGGAATAAAAATTGGAACAAACCTTAAAATTTAATAACGGAGCAGGATTAAAAGCCTTTGCGACCGACCATCGGCGCCAGTGTTTTTTCCTGTTTAAACTGAAGGCTATAGACAGTTTTGAATCTAGAATCCGGGAAGTAAACAATTCCACTCATGGATGTAGTGAAGTGAGGTATTAAAGTTTTAGCTCAAAGGAATTCGAAGATTAGGGAATTAAAGTACAAATCGACGGAACGGCTGTCTTAAGCTAAGTTAATTTACAATGTTTTTGTTTTTACAGTTGTCTGAAAAGCTCTTGTGTACGTCCTAATTGCCGAGGCGTTCGTCTGAACTCAAGTTTTTAATTTAGAAAGCGGCATCCCTAAAGCTTTAAATAGGCGTGTTGGCAGCCGGAAAAAAGACTCATCTATAGACCGAGGTGATGTAAAACACACACACACACACACAAGAAGCGAGTGTAAACACCGTCACTTGGTGACAAGTTTAGACAGAATGCGAGAAGACAAGCATTGTCCCGCCTTATGTAAACTTCGGGTCGTCAGATAAATTACACAAATGAACCCGTGAGAAACTGCCAGTCAATTGTAGCAGAATAAAAGAAGGAAGGAAGGAATAAGCACGATAACTGATCAGGAACTGCAATGATAAGTAGTCTAGCTTGACGTGGAAGTCGAGAAAATTGACTACCAAATGAAGCATGGTTGAAAGTAAAACGGAACAGAAACAACACATTTGGCTAAGCCATCAATTTCAGTGAAATAATGACAATAAAAAGGCTAACAACTTCTAGCTGTGTGTACCAACGCGGTCCAAAAATTTAATAACTCGGACCAAGGAACCCTGATGAGTTCGGCTTTTTGTGAAAGATACGTCTCCAGTCTCTCTCCCGCCGCGAGCAATTTATTGCTATAACCATGACAAGCCAATTTGCCATTTATCTCATCTGCCACAAGAACATGTGGCAACTGCCTGGTGTGGTTCCGAGATGTGTGAAAGCCGACCCTGCGTTTTCAAATATCTTAATTTCATGAGCAAAGCGGAGACGTTTTCGTACGATGAACATGAAATTAATGTGGTTCTATTTGGGCGCATGCGCGCGATTAGGCTATTTAACTCAGCTAAAACGCAATAATGGGTTCTTCAGAGCGAGCAAACATTTCAATTGCTTTTATAATTAGGCAACGCATCATATTAGTGGTAATGAATAGCACCATGATTCCTTAGGGCTATATTGGTTCACGTCTCCGCAATTCGCTGGAGTGCTGCGTATTAACCTGTGATTGGTCAAGCCGACGTTGTTTAATTTGCTTTTAGACAGATGTTCGGCGGGTTATTCGTTTGTCAGTTTGTTAATTGCATTCCGTTTACTTGCAATTGTATTCGTAACAAATGACCCTTTCAAGTGATTCGGGACTTAAATAAATTGCCTGCCTGGAGAAGAATGGAAAGATCTATTTGGTTATTCCTTTTGCGACATCCGATCTGGGCTGCTTTGCTTTTGCGCGAATTTCTTGTCTGATATATCTCGATCTTATTTTCGACGGAATTACCAGCAGGAAGCGCCATAAACAAGGGAAAATTTTATTACTTTCTCGCCACGTTTCCAATAACAAGTGCTTCTCCACAAAAAAAAGCCACAAGAGCTATAATTGCCAAGGCTCACGTGACTTAATTAAACTTCGAAGGCTAGAGCGTATCGGCTTAGTAATTACTGCAAGCGATACACGGGGTGTAGAGATGACTTAACTGCTGTCTTATTAAAAGAAACAGCCAATCAGAAGCGGTTTCATCGTGCGCGTAATGGCAACATCTCTTAGTTGATGACAACTAATTGTGTCCTGGTCATTTAGGGTTTGAAGCTGATTTGATGTGGAATTGATTAGGCTTAATTCCCTGTCATATGATGAATGTTTTGAATAACGTACGCTGTTACCCGAGTTGTTTTAACAAACAACGACCCCTGCCTAATTCGGACTCAGTGTCACAAAGGCTAACAACGCGACCGCACGAGTAAGGAAAGGCCTGCTGAAATTTTCGCTACAAAATAAAATGGACAACGCGAACATTAACAACGGTGAGTTCGAACATTTTATGCTCGGTTGAACTGAAACGTGCGTCTTCGACGGCGAGCAAAATAGAAGCCCGAAAGGGGCGATTTTGCTTCCTTCTCGTGTTGTAAGAAACGCTGAGTTTACGAGAAAGCATTTCCAAACTGCGGCGCCGGTGAATTTTTTTTCCTTCTCGTTCGTCTAATTTCGTGCTCGTATTCTTCGTTTCAGGTCGGTGTCTTCAAGGGGGAATTCGAAGTTGCGGAGGATGCGGCGAAAAAATCTTGGATCGCTTTCTTCTGCTCGCTTTGGACCAGTACTGGCACGTTAATTGCCTCAAATGCTCTTGTTGTAATGTAAGACTGGGGGAAGTCGGTACGTCTTGCTACTCCAAAGGCGGAATGATTCTCTGTAAAACCGACTACGTAAAGTAAGCGAATCTTCTTTTATTCATTTTCGTCTCCACTCGATTTGTTATGTTATTGCTTCAAGTTAAGTTTGTTTTGGGGGTATTTTTATTTTGTATGTGACAAGCTCATCATGTAATGATCTATTTTGTTCCTTTAAATTTGTCGTGATGAAGTTGTGTATATTGACTAGGTTGAGGCAAGGCAATATATATATTTTTGCGTTCCGAATCGAATGTTGGCCATGTTTCGTCCTTTTCTTTCGACAGTCACGTTTCCTCGTGTTTTGAAATTCCTTCTTAAGTGGCCTTTATCTTCTATTATATTTTTTCTCTCTCCATTATTTTGTCTGATGTCACCAGTGGGATTTTGCATACATTTTAGGCAATGTAATATTTCCTCCATTATGAAAGTGCAATTAATAACATAGATTATAAAGACTACAGAGAATGCCTGGTATTAGTAGTCCCAAATAACCTCAAAACTCATTAACGTGGTAATATTTCACCTACGAAAGGCGATTTACTTCGTTTGTTCCTTAATTCGCTGTGCTGTGGCAAAATAGCAAAGATCCTCTGAAATTGGCACACAAAAGCCATCCTATTTCACTTGACGTGTATTTTTCATTTTAATAAACAAGATTTTTAATATGCCATGCAAGGCGAGTTAACATGTCTACTGTATTAAAGGCGACAAATTGAATGGGCCCGTGAAGAACAATTTATCGCTATTCCAAATATTGGCTTTATACGCTTTTATCTCTAATTACTTAGAACATATTAAATCCTGCGTTATCAGATCCGCGCTGCGATCTCATTTGGCATTTGCTCTTATTGCTTTTCAGGTTGTATGGCTCCAGCGGAGCATGCGCGGTCTGCGCCAAGTTAATTCCCGCCACAGAATTCGTAATGAAAGTTTTGGGAAAAGTTTATCACCTCGACTGTTTTAACTGTACGACATGTCACAACCAACTTGTCGCCGGTGACCGGTTTCACGTCGTAAACGGAAGGCTGTTCTGTGAGAATGACGACCCAAGACTACTAAAACAACAACTTCACGCTCCAAAACAAACGGTGAGAGAAACCCCTTTGATGGCTCAACCGTCTGTCAAAATATGACTTCAATAAATTTCATTCCACGAATAATACTTATTTGGTTTTAATATCTGCGACCTTTTTGCTTAAGCTAATATTAAGTCATCAATTTTTGACATTTCATTTAGCTATTTTCGTCAAAAGGAAACACATTTTTAATTTTACCACTGTATTGTCGTATTGCTTTTTAGCGCGGTAATCATGTGAAAGTACACGGATATTCTCGTAATATAAACATTGCGTCGCGCGCACTTATGTTTGGAGTTTTTGAAAGCTGAATTCTCAGACTGGGAAAAGGGTATTGTTTCGTACAATTTACTCATCATGTCGGTCAAGTAATTTGCATCCATGAAAATAGTGCCTTAGATTAGAATCTCTGTTTCGCCCTGAGGCTGCGAGATAAGACAAAGAGGGACACTTTTTAATACGAATTAATTAAGACTTTAAATTGGTTCTGCTGCCTTGCCGATAAGATATGGCAAAATATTCAACAAAACGCGTTGATTAATACAACTGTTAAAACATCGCGAACAATGGCCGGAATTACGAGAAGAAACTTCATCAATTCTATTTCGAATCTAAATGGGCTTAAGTAATTCTATGCCCAAGCACTCAAAAAACCTTCCTTGCACTTTACATGCACAGGAAATAATTAATGGACATTTTAAGATCTTTCCCTTGGCGCTGCTTTTAGTCGAAATTGGACCCCAAATCGCTTCATAAATAATTTTCAGAAAACTGATCACTTTGAGCCTTTTCACAACTCGCTCGCCTGTCAGCAGTATTTGTCATTTCAATGTTGAAAGCTTTGTTCTATGCTTGTTGTGTGACGGGTAAAATAACATGGAAGATAACATTTCCTTGCCTAAACTGAAAAAAAGAATCTCTATCCACGATATTTAGGTTATATCGTTTCACTTTAGCTTGATTAGATGCCGACAAAAGCGACTTTGAAAGTGCGCGAATAAAGTGTTTTTCTTCCTAATTGCAAAAAGCAAAATTAATGATTCGAAACGGAACCAAACAGAAAATAAGTTGAAGCTGATTAGAAAACTAAAATACACTATCGTGTAATTGAGTACAGAAAAAGCGAAAGGAGTAAATTATCCGACCTTACAAGACTGACGCCGCCTCGCTACACGAAGTTTCCCCTTTTTCCCGGCGCTTATCTACCATTAGAAAATGAAGGAAACCACAAAGCTCAAATTGAGTTTCTTATTTATGAAAAAAGCTCGTATTTTCACGATAACGCACCTTTTGGGTACAACACAAAATTAAATTAAAATTCTCTTTGTGAAATGAGCAAAGTATAATTATTTCCTGTTTATTACGCGGACGTCTTTGTAATAAATGTTTTAATTTAAAAATTTGTTGAATTAGACGAGTTCTGGTTTTGCGGTTCTCCTACTTGGCAAGAAATGTTTCACGAAATTAAATTTTGGACTGTAGTCTATTTATTGTTCCTGCTGCACATCGCAGTAATCAGCAAAAATAGTATCCTTGACCACATTAAAATTCTAGCTTTCGTTTACCGATCTGTCCAATATAGCGTATCAAAATATATACAGTACAACGATTTTACAAACTTGTATTGTTTCTAGATCTTAAAAAAATATAATGAAACAAGGCGAAAACAATATTCCGCGGATAGAGAACCAAAAACATTGACAGGTTGTCGACGCTGTTTTCCACCACATAGAGTTTTCTTTCATCACTGACCCCATTAACTTTGCCAAAATCTGAAACTTAAAACTTGATCAAAACGAATTCTTCCAGACTTTTCTTTGGGCTATTTTTGACTTGCCTTGTGATCGCAATACTTGCTTTCAGCAAGTTCAAAACTACTGTTGATTGATATAATGTATTTTTATTTTTCTTCTCTCTCAGGTATGTTAATGGATGCCAAGCGATTCGCAAGTGATTAGCTTCGAAAAATAACAAAATTAGAAGGCTCTGTTCAAGGCCCGGATGTGGGAAAAGAAAAGTCTTGTTTGAAAAACCTGGCTCGTTTACATTGGAGTCTGAAAGTTATACAAGGCACAGACTGTGGAACTTTTGAATAAGCCAATTGAAGCAAATCCCAAACGATGTGTTCTTAGTATAGCGAATGTAGCTTTCGATGTTAAAATCAGACTAGCAACACTTTTGCTAAACGAAACATGTACTGTGTGCTGCCCGTCTGGACTTGCAATATGTTGTCGACGTTGAAAACTGAGTTAAAATATATTACATTTTGGACAAATGAAAATTCATTTGAAAATGTTTAGTTTAGCATGAAATCAGTCTTACAAGAGTAAACTAAAAGTAGGTTGCGCACGAAAGCATCAGTTGTAGACAGAAGAAGCCACGACAGAGAACTTTATAACGAGAACTGAAATGACAAATTTAAAATCCTTCTTGAGAAGATAAATTTCAAAAAGAAAATAAAGAATCATTGACAGATATTCTGATTTCTAAATTAAACAATTTTAGTATAATACGTAGAATGTATTACTAAAACTTCAACAAAAAAAGTATTAAACATCGAGTAAAATGCATGGCTACAAACAAATGTAGATAAATGGTTAAAATATGTATAGTTCTTTGAATAAAAGTGTAATTCTATACGCAGATTCGCTATCTTTTATTGTAATATGGGACAAAGGACCTCTGTTTGGGGGATTAATAAAGGTTTGGGATTAATTATAAGGAACAATCTGTCTTCGTTTTGCCAAATGGAACGTGCAATAATGCTTCCTCGATTTAATCCACGGCGAAAGTCAAATTAAAAGTGGACAAAGTGTCGACATCCCATGCTGAAAAACAAATAAAATCAACTCAATGCATCACATAGAATTCTTTTTTGATGGATGTAACCGCTTGAAAGTTTAATTAATTTTGCCCAGGGACAAATGGCACATAAAAAGGACTGTTGGTCATGTTTTGTGTGATCATTAAGGCCGCGCTAATTAACTTTTGTAGTCATGTTGACATAATGAAAAGCAGCATGCATTCTGCCTAATAATGTGTAATATCCCTCCCTGGTTGTGTCAATAAATATTCGTATCAACACCCCCAAAGCGTAATTAGATTTCACCACACAATCTGTGGTTTTAGAATTCTCTTAATGGAACGGAGAGAGAGCATTAACAGAAAACCGCCTGTATCAGGGAATGATTTATGGTTGATTTAGAACAATTCGACTGCTATACGAATTCTGGAACATGCCAGAAAATTGTATCCGTTTGATACTTAACATAACTTTCATATGTAACAGCAGGACTTCGCTAGATGAAAAATTTCATAACTCGGCAAAGGAGAACAATGGAGTGTCTTAAGATATTACGTATCGTAAGAAGTTCCCAAGCAGCTGAGCCCACACAGGCAAACCTTTTCTTAGTTCTAATCTTTCAAAACCTTTCGACTGAACCCTGCTAACAATAGGTTCATTAGAAACACTATGAATGCACAATAAATACTCTTAATCAAAGTATGAAAAGCTGACAGGTTCCATTCACACTTGATCCAAAAAGACTCGACAGTTTTCTATTTTCTAGTTACGAGACTCTAAGTCTAATCTACCGAGAGCACACACACCCTGGCAAATGCACTCATCCACTTAATTTTGCCATGGAAACTAACCCTTTTAAGTAACATCCAAAGCGAAAGCCTCTTGGCCTTCCATTATCGCTCTGCTGAAGTATTGACTCGCGTTTTTCAAGGTCCATTTTTCTTTACCGACATCAAAGGGAAAAAAAGTGCAACTTCTAAACCATTCTCTCTGTCAAGTTCGTTGACCTGCGGAAATGGCAGGTATCTATTTCTCGTAAGCATATCATTTCCAAGGACAAAAAAACATGTTATATGTTCAACTCTGAGAGAAAAAAAGCTTTCACTATCGGTCTGGCATGGTCTTAATGTAGATTCTCTGGATGAAAGGGGTCTAGAGTGCGCTATTCTATATTTTTACAATTCAACATGTGCTTCGCAAAACAGAGCCGTGAAGCTGCTTGATGTTCGTCATGTACACATACAAAATCAATTCATTCTGAAGAGTGACATCCATGCATTTATTCACAATGTGCTTTTTAAGAGCTTATTACTGCGGACAGTATTGTAATATAATTGCCATTAATCCAAAAAGAGCACGCTAAGCCAGATCTAAGTTGGTCAAAATCGCTCTCTCATTCATAAACGTTCAGTAAACCCCGACATTAATAACAGTAAAGATGAAAATCCGTGCTTTACGTCTGTGTTGTGCGTGTGAGACCACCCAGCAGTATTCCTGTTCTGTATTTTTACCCGTGACTCGTTTCAATCGCTCCGACCCGGTTTTGGATTTCCACCTCATTCGAATGTTATCTAAACGGATTCCTTGACTCTGTGCCCTTGCGGTTAGTCGTTATATTAGCTGAGTGCACGATGCTTCAACTGAAACCATTTTTCGATAATTGACGTAACTAAAAACAATGGGTTAAGAAGCAAAATGAGACAAACCCCTAAAATTGCCCCTGGTGAACAAAATATGTCGAACAGTGTTTCCAAAACGGAGGATCATTGGAAGAAATGCAAAATATTTCCTGTTTTTCTTTTTGTTTAATCGCATTTGAAGCAAAATACGCATTTTCGTGTTATAAATTTTAGGATAGATCAGTTTAAAAATGTATCGAATGAGTAAATGAAAATGTGTTAAAAGTGCCTGTCATGGACGGTGAAATGAGTGCAAAAATACGGGCTCTGCCTCTGCATACGTAAAATACATTTTGAAAAGAAATTCTCCTTTCTGGAAAACAACAACCTATTGTTGTTACAGATGCTAATTAAAAAAAAAGATCAGGATAGTTCACTCATTCCGAACACTTTGAAGTAATATAACTGAAATCCTAATATCTATTCTCGATAGTTTTGTGAATAAAATTCCGCATGATCATGATATATAATATTTAATTTCAGCTTCATCTATGTGCGTGGCTCTTTATCATGGGCTTCTGGTTCCAAACTATCCTTACTGCACTGAAAATGATTGCATAACTTTGAATATTTTGAAACATTGCCGAAAGGTTTCCATATAATTTGACCTGGAGGTATAATCTTCGCAATCCCATTAAATCCTGCCAATTTTGGAAATCCGGGCTTTTTATCGCTCTTCTAGTATTACGTGTGGCCATCCAGTATAACTCCACTGAGCAATACTTTCAAGTGCTTCTGTTTATTATTTTCTGCAAGGTAGATCTAGCTTTCTGGGTGTTGTAGGAAATCTAAAATGAAATAATTTCTTAGTTTTTTTTCCCCAAATCCATTTACTAGTTAAGTTGGCACTCGCACAGGATATATCACGACCTGGCTCGTGCAGGTCGCCAACATGAACTTTCAGCTAAGATTGATACTGTATTCTTAAGATATTGTTTATTTTGTTGTTGTTTCAGTTGACAAACAACGAAAGATGGACGTTCTAATCAGCTATCATGTTAATTCTTGTCCTTGCTAAAAGAAAATGACCCGTAACCCTGCTGTTATCACTTCTACAGTGAGCCTGAGAAAACGTGATTTTAACATTGCACTGTTCCCAGCTAGTTATCATTTGTGCGTAGGAGAATTTTGCTCAGTCATTAATATAGTGTTAATTCCACAACTCATTCCGGGATATTGGGGATTTGGTTTTCCGGTGAAACCCATCTAGCACCGACAACTAATTAGTGAAAATCTAGATAATAATCACGCAAACTGACTACCAAACCTGGTTTATCGCAACATTTAGTTTAGCATTCACGCAGAGGGGGGCTTTTGATAAATAATTTCAACAATCTTGTTTGATCCAGTTAATCAGCAGATCTAACAATGGACACATTCGTGTGGTCTGGCATTCAAGTTTTCTTTATTTGTTTCTTTACCAGAATCCGGCCACAAGTCACATAAGACAGATTTCCGTCTTCGTGCAGTTGCCATCTTGTCTCACCTACTCGATCATTATCATGGTATGCAGATGCACATGACAGCAGCCACCTAATGACCCCCACATGGCCTGCAGGAAAAGAGTCCTTTCGTGATAAAATATATAATTATCTACAGTAGGGCAAGTTCATCTGGAAGTAATGAATTTGCCCAAGTCAATTTTTACACGGAAATCTTATCAATTTGAGTATGCGATACCCACATTTGAGTCTACAAAAAGCGAGGCACGTACTGACTTAAACCTTTTCTGTTGCAAATCCGTGTGGTTTAATTTTGCGTAGGAATCCCGCCTACGACAGGCGTAAGTTGAGTTAGAGATAATCTTGAAAAGAACTCTCTCTTTCTGGCCGATATGATAAAAAAACACATGTAACCAATCTTAGGAGCTATTAATCTACTTAAGTACCTAGATCGCCTAGAAAGATGCCCGAAACGAAACTGTGTGATCATGCACTAACGCACGACACACTGATAGGTTACAGGTACATACATTAAAGATGTTAAAGTTAAGAGAAACTAAAACAAAAGTAGAGAACATTGAAGAATGCGACCAGCATCAAGTGACTATGAACACCAGTGGCAACTTTGGTGGAGCCAGCAGGGCTTCAAACATTTAGGTGACACAGCACCATCCAGTTATATATAGTTCATACTTCATGTTGCTGCACAATAATCCTTGGAGGATTAAGAAAATCCATCGTAATTTGTTGGTTTTAGATGGAATAAACTTGAAGATTCACCACTTACGCCCTCCGTAAACGATCAATGATTTTGGTATCCGAAAAAACATTGGATTAGCCAACTAGATAATAATAAAACGATCTTGCATGAAAATTATATAAATTGGATAAATACGTCTCTACTAGTCTAATCGGAACCTGTTTTCAATCGTTTTCTTAGCAAACTACAAACGCTTAGTCGATGAAAGCAATCTAAGAATTCTCAAAATTAACATCAGCTTGTTGCTAAATAATATGTGATGACTGCCAAGAAAGGTTTGTTAGACAACTATCGCTCTCCGAAAGTTCAGAGTGTAAATTAAGTCCAAATATTTCCGACTAAATCGATTAAAAATAAAATGCCGCTTTTAAATATTAACACACTTCAAAGAAAGACTCAATAGTCAGACAAGAATTGCGATTAAAATGAATGTTTTGTACTTTTTTAAAAGTGCACTCCAGAATAAAAAAAAGACGGCCAATAAAGTTTTAGTCGAAAACATGATATTCACAATAAAACGTCGAAAACACAGGGTGACTGTTGTTAGCTCAGTTGGTTAAGATGCCACACCAAATATTGCAAAGCGCCACCATATTTTGACAAATGTTGGCGGCCATAAAACAGCAATTCTCTGTGCGCCAAACATTCAGAACAGGTGTGTTGATAATGTACCAGCACTTAGTAAATATGTTCAAAGTGAGTTATCTACATGTGAAAGTTTATCTCTTGTGGATCACAGATGAGCAAAGTGTTTGGTAAAAGGACGAAAAGACTTGAACCTTTATACTAATAGGTGCTATCAGCATGGGAACAAAGTCATTTCTCGATTTTATGTTTCTATCGGCTCAGTATGTGATTCCTTGTTTGGTGTTAGAGATTTGCAAAGCATGTTTCGTCTTTCACATGTCTTTTCATCGTTACGGTCCATATAGTGTGATAAGACTTTCAGTTTTAAGTGTGTTCACGATATTATTTCAACTGAAATTTTGAAAAGCAAATTCTTTTGAATGATACCCTTCCCACCTTCCTGAAAATAAACAGCTAGATAATAAGGCGATCATACGAACAAAAACAATGCCCGGACTTTTATTAAGGTAATTCAAACAAACTGTTAGACAATGGCGAAAATATAACCTGCAAGTATTAGGATAAATTTTGCAATTTTTGTAAGTGAGGAAAAATAATTTAACATTCTGATCAAAATATACCGAAAGTATTTGTGAACAGGCATTGTTGCGAAATTTTACTAGTACTAATAAGGACTTGCTTATTACGAATGTCCTAGGTAACAGTGACGGACCCAGCCTCGACAACTTGTACCCCTGTTCTCAAAACTCAGAACCTATTTGTTTAAGCTTACCCTAAAGGTAAAAAAATACCGTTGTTATTCAGACGATGTGCCGCATAAAACAAAGCGAAAGTGAGACATCCAAAGTCCCGACATCTTTTGAAGAAATAATCGAAATTAAATATTGACATGAACAGCAAAGGACACGGGGTTTGAAACATTGCTTTGAAAGAAAGGAACATCTGAGACGTGTTCAAATAAACCAGCTTGTATTGGTCCAAGTGTTTCTTAAGTTTATACAAGAAGTTAAGTTGACTCAGCCTGTTGTACAATAATTCCTTGAACAATGCCTCTTTCCTCAAAGCCTACTGTCAGCACATACACATACTAGCAAGTCATATCACTTTATTTCTGGCTTTTTAGCCATTCACTTATACGAATTACGAACAAAATAGCGAACTACCATAGCATTAGGTATGGGAAATTTGTCAAAAAACTGAGTTTTCATCTGCTGGTATACCATGAAAAAAGAAAATCGTTTTGCAATGTTCATTACATATCTATAAAAATTGTTACGTGTAAACTAAGCAAATAGGAGAATATGTCTTAAAAGAAATCTCTATTTCAGTCTAGGTATTAAGTATTCACTTAATGTTTCTCTTAATCCAAGGATGGAGACAATTTCACAAGTTACTAACTTTGTGAAGGAAAGCGCAGTAAATTCATAATTAAAATACCTTAAAACTTCATCAGTTCCTCTTCTTGCGACAAAAAAAAATAAACTTTTTTGTTTATTTTACAGTTTTAATATTTATATTGTTCCACATCACGTTTTAAGTGTCCATAAACTATATGTTCTCGAAATTAAAACTAGAGGCAACACTGTTACCACTATATTTTTCTTTTGCTTTGGTTTTTGTTACTTTGTAGTCTAAATTTACGAATCACCTAAGCCGGTCTAAGCAAAACAAAAACAACAAATGCGATTTGAACAAGACTAATAATTTAAAATTCACTCTTGTGGTAGTATGTCCTCGCTGAGCTGATTACGAAGAACGACGGGCTCATGACATAGGCTAGTGTCTCCAAGCATTGCGCTTTCAAAATAAGGGAAAGAGCGACTGTTCGCATCTTGCTTCTACAACGCTTCTTTTTGGCACTTTCCCAGATTTACCGAACGCGAAGAAGTGCCAACTTGTTTCCTTGCTGTCTGAAGTCACGTGTAATAATCAATGTCACAGCTCCATTGTTACGGAGAACAGAGAAGACAAAGCCGAATAAGAAAGCAGAATGGCGGAAAATTTGGAAAAGTTTTTAGTTTTTACAAACTATATTTTAAAACACGTTTTGTTCGAATCAGTTTTTTAGACAGAAGCCTATTTATGGAAGTATGTCTATGACAAAATTTTTAAATACTCAGCAAAAAAAAAAAAAAATTCATCCAAATCGCATGCATCAACCCAAAACTGAATGGCAACAAGCAAATAGTCGTTACGCAAACAGGAATCACGCGAAAACGCATCAGGCAAGAACGTATTATACGAAAGGCATTATGCTTAAAGGCATAACGCTAAAAGGCATAATGCTAAAAGGCATAATGCTAAAAGGCATAATGCTAAAAGGTATAACACTAAAAAGCATCAGGCATCACGCTAAAAGGTATCACGCGAAGATGCTTCACGTAGAAAAACATCATGCACAAAAGCATCATGCAGAAAGGCATCACGCAGAAAAACATCACGCAGAAAGGTATCGAATAGAAATTTTAACGCTTTTGTTTGCATCTCTACATGTTGTCTTCCTCTTGCACAAGAAGGAGAAGTGTAGCTGCAGTAGTTGAATCCATGCTCAGGAGGTTCTTGTATTTTTGCGAAGAACACCCAGCACTTTCCACCATCTTGAAAAATAATCGCCGATCTCAAAACGACCTCAACTATGTGTTCTGAGCGGGAAGAAATTCAATTGTTTTCGATTTCATTACTTACAAGCTGCATAAACTTGTCTAAAGGCACGCCACACTTCGCGAGGGGAAAAAGACGGATTTCTCGCTCAGAAACAATTTTTTTTTTTCAACGAGTAAAATCCTGATAACCGTGCCTATCATCCGCGCCTTTTAGTTTGATGCCTTTTCGCGTGATGCCTATTCGTTTAATGCCTTTTCGCGTAATACCTTTCAGCGTGATCCTTTAAGCGTGACGCCTTGAAGCGTGATTCCTTTTCGCGTAACGTCTTTCAGCGTGATGCCTTTAAGCGTGATACGCTTTGAGCGTGATGCCTGTTTGTGTTATGAATCGGCTTGTTGCCAATCAGCTTTAGATCGACGCATGTACAATTGTATTTTGTCATAGATAGACCTCCATACCTATTGGGCGAAGTATAGACTCTTTCTTCGTACCCTCTCCGGGATCTCGACTTAAAATGGCCTGAATTCTAATTAAAACTACAGTAATCAGTAACCAATAATCAGTGAATGTTATCAAAAGTTCGTCGTTTACATTCCGCATTGACCTTCTCTATCCTTGTTCGTTTCTTTTTATCTGTTTGGTGCTTTCCTATCTTGGCACACTACTATTTTCCGGTTTCCTTCAGTTTAAAGTTAGTTTTGTACGTGGCCAAAGTAACTAAAAAATAACATGTCTAAGCTCCTTCAAATGGCCGCCGCTGAATAAAGGACAAAATGAACTTTGCTTTTATTTCTTCCAGAGAAGATAATTTACATTGCCCAGAAAAGAACACTCGCTATCAAACCCGCAACAGCCTAAAAATACAAAACTCCTTTAGTTTGGCAAGAGCTCAAGAATTTTTAAAAATGACTTGTGCCCTTGTGACAACTAAGGCTGAATGGGGTATGAATATGAAACTTTATGTAAATGTATTGCCTCGGAGATGTAATCCCAGAAACATATGAAGATCGGAGATGGCTTGACGTGACTCGAAAGGCCACAACTAAAACAATCAAAGGCTCCCTGAGCCAGCTCATGGATGAATAGGCCAATTCCAAGCTGACTTTTGCTTCTGTTGTTGTATATCACCTGTTCATTCATTCTAATGAAAATCAAGTCATTTTCATCTGAAACGTTTTGCACGAGCAGTCGATCTGAAAAATAGACCAACAGTGACTCAGAAGTGGAAGTAAAGTCTGCATATGAGCCAAATGGCCCATCAGGCAGGCGCTTATCCTGGTTTCTGTAGCATGAAGCGACTAGGAGTATTTCCACTACCCCCTGGATAGGATGTTAGTCCATCACAGGATTACCCCCAATATTAAATTCGCCAGTACCTATTTATATACCTGAGTGAAGAGAGGCTCTGTGAGCGTTCAGTGTCACAATACAATGTTCCCAGCCAGGGCTAGCACCCAGACTGCTCGAAATGGAAAAGAAATACAAAAATCAAATAACAGGTTGTTTACACCGACTGCTTATCAATTTAAAATGAATAAATATTTTTTTTTTATTCAAGCTGGAACATTGTTATTTTATTAATTTGTACATGAGGTAGTGTCAAAGAATAACAACAGTCTGTTGCACAATGAAATAATACATCAGAGTTCACTATTTTCACCAGTCAGTCCAAAATTGACACCTAGTCACTGGTGTTGGTTATAATATATGTATAGTTTTAGTATTAGTAAGTCAGCAATGCATTTTGGGTCAAGATAAATTGGTATGGTCCTTGTTCAATTCACATTATGACAATACGATTGTGCAAAAATTATAATACATGATTTTCACATATATTTTAGACAATCAACTTGAGAATGCTAAGACCGCCAAGAGTATTTTTCCCGATTTCACTTAAGTGGGACCTGGATATTGGCAAAAATCGAAAGGCAAAAAAACATGTTTACGAAAGAAAAACACATGAGACCAAAATGGCTGACTTCAATCTTCGAAGGGGGTCCACAAAAAGCCAAAAAACCTTCCTTTATAAGACGACTGAACACTCTTGGACAAAAATAATACTTAGCAGGGTATGTAGGAGAAAAATGTTCAATGCCACTTAAATGCATAAATTAATCAGAATCGAGTGAGTGAGCGAGTGAGTGCAATTGGACTGCTTCCTATGCTCCTAGAATGACTACGTCATCCATGAGCAAAAAGAAACCACTCAGACATATAAACAACCCATGTTGCGACGGCTAAAGCAAGTCTTATTTCCTTTTTTATCATTAAGAATTTTACAGCAAGAAAAAATATGTGACCCAACCAGAAATAATTACAAAACCTTATTATATATATACTTGTTTGTCAATAAGGATCATTAAAAACGTTACAAATCTGTTAAATTTCTATACAATAATTAATTTTGGTACACCTGTTACTAGAAAGATTAGAGTCAAGAGAAGCCTATTCAATTTATAAAAAGTCTACAAAACATATACACGTTCGCCCTCATAAAAAATCTAAATTTCTACAAAGGTACGATCCTTTCTTCTAAAAAAGCTAGTTCATAGCGAAGTTTCTCCCTCAGTGCCGCATAAAATTTGACTCAGTGTAATTGATTGACATTAACTACAATGGTATAATTTGGAATCATTTTTTTTATATAAAACGTTAGCAGTCTATCATTGACCAATAACGAAAATGAAAGAATAGTAACTACCCTGTCTTTCTGTTGAGTTCATCTAAAGAATGGTTCAAGTATGGATCATTTAATTTAAATGACAGGAAGCACGCAATTGTACATGTAACGACTTCAACTATTACCAAGGTTCTTTATAATTGTAACATATCCTCAGGGTTTAACAATAGCTAAAGGCCACTAACAGTGTCACAAGCCCTAAGAACCGTGTACAAGAGATGCAGATGAATATGAACGGGTATGAAAAAGAGGTTGCAAATCGCGCAAACCAACTGCGTATGTAACCCCAAGATAAGCACTGCAAAACTTCCTGCAAATTACACTTTCACATATGCCTCGTATAGCATAAGGCATTAGGCTTTATCAGTAAACGTGACTCATGCAAGCTAAATACGTCTCTAAGTAGAATGTAAACCCCAAAATAGTGCTAACAATTTTTCAAGACAATTTTTTTTTTGGAATGCGAATTTCTGGTGCTTATCAGGTCTGTCAAAATGTGAAGGAAACCCTTCACAAAAAATGTTATCACTGAATCGCCACAGCAGAACTAGTTCAATGAACAGAAATTTTAACATTTCTTCTACCCGTCTATCACTGTCTACCTGACACTTGAGATCACTGAATGGAACAGACAGATTTCTTTTTGCGTAAATCTGGCCGGCTTCTGCTTCGAGAGAGTTCTTTCATCGACGTTGCCTACAACAAAAAAATGTTAAGGTTCAAATCCAGTTGAAGCTTGGAGTTTTCTCCTTCTACTATTTGGTAACTGCTTAATAAACAAGACGAAAAATACTCTTCTTAATACACTCTTGTTTTTCTCACTTTCACTGAGCGACAAAAAAAGAAACGAACTTACACTGAACACATTCACTCCAACTCTTCAACTGGGTGTAACAGTCATATTATTTAGCCTAGTTCAAAATGGTTTGTCTACAACCGCTGTTTAATGAGGTTTACTAACTTCAACTTACAACATTACATGTAACTGAAAGCAAAAGTGGGAACGTATTTTAACCAAAGGCCTACGTAAAACTGAGTTTTCCAATTTTGTTCTCAATGAATTGTTTTCTCTTTTTTGCACCGCGTGAACTACTTGTTACTTCTCTCAGGAATCTTACAAGAAAAAACAAAACAACAAGGCACACTCACTTTAGACAAGTTTGGTAAAGAAGCTGCAGAACTTATCTGGCGTAACTTCTGTTTTCGTATTTGACTCTCCATCTCTTTACGGGTTTTCTGCAACACAAGATTACATGTCACTTACGCTAAAACGAGCAACGTGTGGTCGAAATCTTGTCTCCGAAAGGGGTGCAAATCTGTGATTTTCGACAGGCGTTGCTGGGCAATATTACGTACCGTTGTAGCACTAGGTAACGAAAAACGCCCAGAGTTCAATTGATCTTCAAGAGCTCGTGCTTTCTGTCATTGAGGGAACGTCTTTCTTTCTTTTTAAATATTCACAGCCCAAGCAATTCTTACACGCGTTGACTAATGTTCGTCAATCGGTAGCGCTATCAGTAAAGCCCTTTGTAACAAGTTCACAAGTAATAGAGGGCTTTGGATTGCAATAGCTATAGAACCACATTCTCAGCAAAGTCTACACAGCAAGTTTCTCCTCGATAGCGAGTCCGTCATAATGATGGGGTACGACTATGTTGCAGTAGAGCAGTCACAAATCAGCTTCACAGTTTCCGTTATTGGTGACCTTTTTTGTTTCCCTTTTTGACAACCGTCTGACAACGTTAGGCACACCAAATTTACGTTCAACACAGTAGAGAACCGGGCTGTTAATGTATATCAAGGCATTTCTCAGACCAAACAGTCGGTGGATACGTCTGAAGCAATAACGACAACAACACTAAACATATTACACAGCTGACGAGAACATGCTACACATGGAAATTTAACATAAGAACGTACTTTATCACCATGTGACATCAACACAGTCACAATATCGTCATAGCGGTACCAGTAGGCCAGTTCAATTGCTGATTCACCGTTCTGAAAGACAACAGGACAAAGACGGTCATAAAGAGTACGTCTATATTGCGAAGCTACCTGTTAACAAAGCAAGAGGATTCTTGTTTCAGTCGGTATCGCGCCGGAATTGTAAACCAAACAATTTTACATGTACATTAGAGTTCCCGCGGGAAAGAAGTGTTTTTCACGAGGAAGCTCTGGTTGAACAAGCAGATGAAGCTTAGAAACAAATGCGCACGAGGTCCCTATTTAGTCAGTAAAAGCCACTAGTAACTGTTAGGACCACGCGAATAGCAAATTATATTTCGTTCTTCTTCCACGCAGGCAGGCGGCAGTGGCATTATCCACGGGCTAGGAGAAACCCTGACGAGTTGCTTATATATCGCTATCCTTACCTTTGTCAGAAGTGACACATTCGCACCAAACAGCAACAACACCTCTACTATTCTTCTCTTTCCTCTCATAGCTGCGTAATGAAGTGGAGTCCGGTGCTCCTGCAGGCAATAAAAAAGGTTTCATAGAAGCCAAGCAGGCGGTTTCCTTGTCTCGACGTTAAGTCAGATGGCTACCATCTTTGCTATATTTTACAACTACGTATCTGCTTTACCACGTGTACCAACAAACCTCGTTATTAAAGCCACTAGCTGAGCCATATTCCTTTACTGTATTTAATTATCACGTATTTTTAAATCTTTTTCATTGTAATTTATACAATTGACTAGAGTAGCTTTCTAAAGTAGCATTCTATGTAGCTAAGAGTCAGTCACTTTGATTAAGTCTTACATGTACGTTACTTTTTTTCACTTTTACTCCGACCAACTCGAGCAATTCAGGCAATTCTAGATTTTTTCCGACGCCCCGCTTGTGACAAGCTAATTAACATTTCTTTATTAGCTTTAACTGGTGTATTTACAACAAAACTCATGCTTAGACTGCGGAGTCCGTGCATGTACATTGTATAAATACACATATCTTTATTTTAAACGAATACAAATCAGTACAAGAGTTGCTGTTTCTCCATCAAAATCCATTTTTGCTCCAGAGTGTCGCAGCACATTTTTGCTCAGCGTAAGGCAAGAAAATTTTAACATCAACCATAGTTTCTAGACCTCATCTAGTATTAAAACAAAGTCCCAAGTTACCTCATCAGCTAAGTTGATGTTCGCTCCACCAGGAATAAGACGATGAACAATGGCATGCTGGCCACTCACTGCTGCCTCGTGTAAAGCTGATTTGCCAAACTACAAATTGACATACATGTACATGTAAGATAACGGAACATATTGCTACTGTGTGTGAACAAACCAGCTTCTGAGCCCAGCTTATCCAAATACATTGTACACAGGTATAGTACAAGTATTCTGAATGAAGGTTATATTCGAAATTCAGTTTTGCCACTTTCTGATGATGACTTTTCAGCATTTCAATACCTTCTGTAAGCTGAGTCAGCTTGCTGCTTCATTACAAATTTGTCGTGGTGAAACTAGAACTGCCATTTTTTTTTCTCCCTACCAGGAGTGTTCGAATATTCCACAAAATCTTAAAGTATCAGAAGTTTCCTTCGATACTAAATATTTCCGCACTGTACCCTACACCAATATGGGTTGAAAACTAACCTTTTTCTTAATGGAACTGTCTCTACATGTGCTTGGTTATTGAAATTGCTTCATGTATGTACTGTACTCAAGATTTGGATACTACACTGTACGTGTAGGTGCTAGACGGTGGTGTGTTTGTAAATGGGATGGAGATTTCAGTCCTTCAGGCCTCATACCCACACAGATAGGCTCATAAAATGCTACAGTTAGAGACTGCAACTGTACAAAATGTCAATTACCCCGTCCTGAAGATTAGCATCTGCTTTAGCACTTATTAAAGCCTCAACGATGCCAAGATGCCCCTCCCAACTGGCGACCATCATAGCAGACTGGCCAAACTGCAAAAAATAATTAAGGTCAGCGTTGTGGTGAAATCCTACATCTTTCACACAATTCAGTCTTCTTTTCGTTATGCAAAATGAAATCAAGATTCACTTTACTTAAACTTCTTCCATTCATTCTCAGTTACAAAATCGTACGTGTACATGTACAGTGACAGTTGACAAATCACTTTTTATCACACTGCATGTGTGCTTCCTGGCTTTAATTATACGCCAAAATACACCAAAAAAGGAATCGGTAACACACCAATATACATTCGCGCGAAGTTGGAAGTATCTTTTTTTCCTTCAGATGGAAAGGACTCTAGATGTGCGACATTGTACCTCATTTTGGTGATTCACATCAACCCCTTCTTCAATAAGTCTCCTGACCTCCTCCTCGTCGCCCGCTTTGGCCGCAATCATGAGATCTTTGCAAAGCTCCATCTGAAATGTAGCAGTTCGTGAGCTACAGCTTCACAAAACTTGACACTGTCATAATGACCTATTTTCTGCTTTTCATATTTGCAATCATCAAATGCTGTGATTAATTAAGCCTATAAGCCCTAAGATTGTCTAATAGATTTTACTCTGTCTAACGCCAGACGATTTTACTCGTTAAAGGGAGACCCCTTAAGCCTTAACTGGCTAAAAAAACTTTCTCTCTTAATCCTTTAAGCCCTACGAGTTGTCAAAAGGAGACCCCTTAGCCCTTAAAGGGTTAACAGCATGAATTAATCAATTGCACGGTTAAGTATAATGAAAATGATTTTCTTCAGGTGAATGGGCAGTGTTAATTTCCACTTCCCAGAATTGTGACATATATTTGGGTATTTAAATAAATCATTAGAAGATGCCCTCCCCCAGTTTAAATTCAAAATTTGATAAGTTTTCCATATTTTCCTGATTTGGTCCTGCTAAACAGAAAAAGGTAATTTCTATGCATTAAACCTGTTTTTCCATTTCTTTATCCTCAGCTCCACGTACGCTCATTTGTAGTTCTTCTTGGCTCAGGAATGTCTCTTTCTGCGATTGAAAGATATACATTGTAGTAGTCACATTTAGTGTACTTGATGAATGGTTTCTCTTAGTATCTGAGTATCCATATACAATGTGTTTCCAAATACATGTAGCTCATCATATTTTCAATAAATTAATTGTGCAAGGAAAAATGTTTTCATGAGCTGCACAGCTGAGAAGCACAGTTCCACTATTGTCATTGTATTTGAAATATCTAAAGGTATGTGTACATGCTCAAGGCCATTATTAATTTTTCAAGCTTCCAGAACCCAGTTGTTCAAAAAGGTGGATAATGATACTCCACCATACATATCACCATCAAGTGGATAAGTACAGCTGTTTTAACAAAACAAACCACTCTATCCATTGAATGGCAATTTATTCAGTGGATAATGTTATACACAGTTTTATCCACAGTTTGAACAACCCAGGGAAGGCCCTCTTGTCGGGTATGCTTACTTTGTTTGAAACATTTCAGTCTTGCGTGTCTTCTATTATTCGCTGCGAAAGTACATGCACAGCAAGAGAGCAAACAAAGTCTACTCTAAATTTACAATGACACATTGAAAACTGGGCACAGCAATAACACAGACACTGAGACACAGCACATTCATTGTAATATGTTTTTTGAAACAAACTCAGTTTTGGTACAAAAAAATATATTTTTATCTGAAGTTTTCTGCAATACTGGTTGCAGATATGCATGCAGATGCAGGCCAAATGACATGCACACAAGTAAGTTATTGGTTGCTAACTTTGGTTAATACCTGTACATGTAAATGCACTTACTTCTTTGTAGATTGAGCTAATGCTTACAGCTGACAACAGAGAACTTTTGTAACCACGATCAAAAGTACCAGTATCTACAATACAAACCAGTTAAGACTTTAACAATCGTATACTTGTTCACATCAGTAATAAATTTTCAAAGATTGCACAATGTGATTGGTTAGCCCTTTACTCCCCAAGAGTGACTACTAGATTTTACTCTGTCTAATGCCAGATGATTGGAGACCCCTTGGGGGCTAAAGGGTTAATTTACACAATTTTATTGATATTCAATGACACTTAAGCATGTTAAGACAAAAAGGCCAAAATGTAATTTGTGCAATGCTTGCTGCAACAAAAGGAAATTTCACAATGTGCTATGCTAGGCGACTTTTGTTTTTAAACTTGTCTTGCAATAAGTGTCAATTTTTCATTCTCAATGTACACTAGGGGTGGACATACATGTAATTTCAAGACATCACCTACTTGTAACCTTGACTTTCAAACTTGAGTAAGTACCTGACATATATATGTACATGGTAATGTACTACATGTACTGATAACCTCCAAAAAATTTTGAATCCAATTTCCAGGGTTTTTTCCTTGAGTTGTACTTAATGAAGCTAAAACAATCAAAGACAACAAATAACAAAAAGAAGAACCTGTGCTGACAGAGTCATCGCTGAATTTTCCCTCTGACCTCTTTACAGTTTTCATGTAACCTGGTGGTGCTATGTACGGTGGTGGAGCTTCAGCAAATCTTCTACCTGTGTCGTCATGATCAGTAAACACACTGTCTGCATAATCTGATAGAAGTTCACTCTCTGACTTTGCGAAGGTCAAGGGTTGATGTTGGTATCCATTCACAAATCTATCTGGTCTGTCTGGGTTGCGTCGGCTATATTCATTGAAATTATAATCTGCTGAATTATTCTCAAAGCTATCACTTGGCATGGCCACTGTTTTGGGAAATTGCCTCAACTTGTTTGATTCCACTCTTGGACTCTCCCAGTCATTCTGTGCCACACTGTGATGGTCCATTGATACAATGAATGGCTGTTGTTTGGGTGTGTCAACAAGTCCAGTTTTCACCATGACTAGCTTGCGTCCTGCTGGAGTTGCATCACGGAAACTTGACGGGGGAGTATATAATGGAGTGCTAACACTGCCATGCATGTTCCAAGCAGAGTCATTTCTTGGAGTTGCTGTCTCTTCCTCTGTTGCCATCTTGCGTTGATAAACATCTTCCAGTTGATAGAATTGCTGTGTGTTTCCAGGTTCTGGTTCAGGAATCATTGCTTTGTAGTAATCTTCTGTGGCAGTATCCTTGTACCAGGAAGAATAGCCATTCTCTGCTTGCCAAGGTGGCGAGTGACGTCCCTTTGCTGACAGCTCCTTGGTGTTAAAACCTGGCTGGCTCATATTTAAGGATGTCAAGGTCTCAGGTTGAAAGATATCATCATTGACAAATCTCCTTGGTTGCTCCTTGGAGTTTGTACTTCTGTTCCCCATGTTGACTTGAAATATGGCAGTTGAGGTATACAGTTTTTTGCCACCTGACTTAGAAGTTGAGCTTTGAGGCTGAGATCTTTTTTCATCACCATAATTTTTGTCCTCTACAGAAGAGTCCATGACTGACATTTGTCTTTTGCCATTTTCACTTTTTTCCTGTTCTGTCCATTTTCTACCATTCATGTTATTTGTCATGATGCTGTCATATGCCCAATCCATGCCATGGTTTGTGTGCTTTTGATTTGTTAATCTCATTAATTCATCTGGAGCTTTCCAGTCTTCATCTTGGTCATATTTGCCCTCTGACACTATTAAACCGTCTAGCTCATCTGCTTGAATACTCTCTTTTTTCTCATGCGATAAATTCTGAAGTGCATTTGATTTCTCATCTGGTTCCCCTTCCTTGTACAAGTCCATGTAGTTCTGTGGACTTTCTTGTACCATGTCAGTACTTTCTGTACCAATGTTTTCATGCTCTCTATCAAAAACAGCTCTGTCAATCATTGGTGAGTCTTGAACATCTATGGTTGACGGAATGCTCTGGTCAATGTACATGATTTTAGGTCGCACTACCCTTATTGGCTGATCTTCTCTGCTTGCCAGAGCTGCAGAATCGATATAGCCCATACTCGCTTGCATAACTTTCAAATCCCTGCTGGCTTTATATTGTGGTGAACCAGACTGTGACGTTGATTGTGCTGCATGTAATTCTGCGTTGTCTAAAAATTCTTGATTTTGTGACTTAGCTGTACCATCATAATGTTTCTTGACTTCAGCGGGCCCTTTGGAAGAATGTAAAGTTTGCCGATCTTCAGCTTTCTCAATTAAGTCACCCTGCATAGAATCATTAACAGACGAGAAGCTTGTGATTGACAGGTCATCATCATAACCACTTTTTCCAGATTTCCTTCCAAAGTAAACACCACTTATGCCTAACTGCTCCAAAGAGAGACAGACATCATTCCTTCCCAAAGAGGTGCGGACATGTTTTCGTGTGCACAAAGGAACCAAAACGTAGACCAGTAAATCTGTCCTACCAAATGAAACTCCCATGAATATAACTGTTTCATAGTCAGGATCACAAGACACAATCTCTGGAACTCGGAACAGTTTTTTTACTGCCTGTAAAATTCTCTTCTTGTTCTCTGTGAACCAAGTAAAGTTATTCTTGATCCTAAGCCACAGTGGAAAATATCCACAAGCTGAAAACAATAAAAGAATTGAATCAAAATTAAATAAACGTATCTCCTCAAAGAATTCAGCTTTATAAGAAGTGCCGGTACAGTTCACTACCTGGTCCAGCGTAAAATAAGTAAATGAACTGCAACCCTAACACTTTCCCAGGAAATTCTGGCAGATTTGAGCTTTGAAGATCTTTAAAGGTTTTAATAGTTACTGTAAGATCTTTCAAGGATCCTTGATGGACTTCAAGGACCTGTCAAAGACTTTTGAAAGAACTTCAAGGACTTTGCAAAGATGTCAGTTAAAATCTAAAACAGATCCCTGCAAAGACCTTTGCTAAATTGTGCCAAAGCAGTTTTTGAAAGCCAAAATTGCATTATTTTGTTGACCAAAAATTATCCAACTTTGGAAAACCTTTACATGTAGCCACAAACCTGTATAACAAGCTAATATTAAGCGGACAAATTTATCTGTACAAAAAGGCTGACTGGGGGGG
>OMLO01000002.1_pt1 | contig 91296 bp, 49 predicted proteins | sample 1674811 | NCBI WGS metagenome assembly OMLO01 (sample SAMN06265003, study PRJEB25207) | coral metagenome | isolation source: Coral host | place: Mexico:La Bocana,Puerto Morelos, Mexico | collected 2008-11-13
GTTTTCACGTTGCTGCTGAATGGAGGATTATACCAGATAATGTTACGCTTGCGGTTTCGTCTTGGTCGAGTTGCTTGCCTTGACGACGACGCCCTCAAATCCAGTGGATACACAGCAATCCTTTCCTATAACAAACGCGCCTAAATCTTCTTCCTTTTATTTTTAAGAATTAAGCTTGAAGAATAAATGTCATTCTGACCATTTATTAAGCAATAAAAGACCTAACAGTAACATTCCAAGCAGCTTGTTTGACAATCCATATCTCCCGTTACTTAAAAGCTTATTTTAAAAAAAGATGGTTAACTGCCACCCACCGTCCAGGAGGAGAGGGCGTGGAGACACTGTAAAACTTGTAGGTCTTCTTTACATTCCTCTTCAGTTTGCGGCTATTAACTCGAACATGGAATATTAACTGCCGTTTTTCTTGCAATCATTCTCCTAAGCGCTAATATCAACCTAGTGAATCTTTTACCTATTACCATTATGTAATATATCAGACACGAGTGGCTGTACGTGTTTGATCACGTTTCACACCTAGATGAAGAATCATGTTGCAAATTGTTGCAGGACGAAACTCGAGAAAACACATGGCCTCAAGTGTCTGAAATATTTCCTCAATCAAACTAAACCTGAGTGAAAACGGAGAAAGCTCATAAAATTCTTAACTAGTTAAGATCAGTTATCCAAAGACCAACGTGTTGTGAGTTCTTTTGTTGAAACTTGTAACCTTTTCCAGGCCTTCGATTCAGTAGTCGGGAAACAATAGCAAAAATACTGTGAGAGAAGAAGTAGTACTGAAGAGTGCGAAGCTTTCTTTCGCTTCTCACCCTATCCTCCCAACCGCAGTATTTCTCGGCCTTATGAAAGAGGTTTAATAATAAATTGCCACTTCATTTACAGACACTCAGTAACATAATTCCTTGAGTCTCTGTTCTTCGCGCCTCTCGAAGCCTCGGAGGGCCAGCTTTTCTCTATCAGTCTCACTCTTATGGGCGGCATGAAAAGCTTAAAAGGTTTTCCATTCCAAACTTTGATTTAGGTTAGAGTTGAATTTTGACAAAGATTGTGTCAGCCCCTCGTCTGTCAATCAGAACTCTCTTACCTTCTTTCATCACATGCTGTTTGCCGGTTGGTACGTTTCTCCAACTTCAGTCGGATAGACATTGCTCTTAGTTTCTTGAGAAGCAGCATAAGAGTCCTGCTTTATTTATAGAGCATAAAAAACAAAATGACGAAAAAAATCTCTAGCGAACTTGAACACATCAGCCATAAGCCACATCACCTCCCACCGCAAGGTTATAACTTCCCATGAGATTCCCCCTTTCCAAGATTCATGATCACAGGGGCTAGAAGCTAAACTCACGGAATCCGAATACCTAAGGTTGACAAAAGGGCTAAGAAGATCAGACACGAACACTATCTTTATAACTAGTTTATATTCAATCATTGCAAATCAGTTGCAAGTCATATTTCTACATATAAAGACCAAACGTATTGCAAAACAAACAGCTAGCACAATACTCGTTTTTCTTGCGCCCACTTTAGGTAGCTAATAATAAAATAGGCAATGTTGTTTTTGTCTGGTAAATGACCGACCAGACATGAATGCTCTCGTGTTAGCGTAAGCATTATAACTCTCTTTAGACATCCAATATATTTTTGGGTGGATCAAAAAGTAAACGGGGCGTTTTAGTTAAGTCTTAAAGCTAACCGCGGCTACTATCTCACTTATTGCGTCAAACGTTATATTGCAACGACTGGCAAACAGCCTCACTTTATTTGATAATCCGTTGTGTAACCTAGAAAATAGTGTTGTGAAGTTGAGAATTAGCGGCTAGACGCATCTAATTTTTCGGGAACAATTCAATTCTTTCAAAATACCGCTCTCTTAGCTTGGCGTCATCACAAATATTTGTTCCAAGGTGAAAGCTAGGAAATACGACGCTCAAGTAAGTGTTTTCTAGATCTTGGCAGTGTTACGCTTCATATTGCTTTAAAGCATGCTGCTGGGTAGCTCCGGCATAGCAGGCATCCTGGTCCGGGCCAATACTAGATAAATTTAGGGGTTGATTTGTGCGAAGGGCGAAGCCGGGAGCGGTTCCCCTGGCCGTCTGTCATTCTAATCTCAGAATGTTCAGTCACAAATGTTTCGAGCTTTTAGGTATGCCTCTCCATGTCTCGTAGTTTGCTATTAGAATTCCAGAACTCTACGTCATATTTTACACGGGCAAAACATATCTCTATCAAAACTCTGGGCCTTCATTGGTTATCGTTTTCTTCTTTCGAGCATTCGTCGGAAAATACACAGATTCAGACAGATGTTGATAGGCAGCATGGCCGAGCGGTCATCGCGTTCGACTCGCAATCCAGAGATCCCGCGTTCGAATCGCACTCTGACCACTACCTAGATTTGTTTCACGGTAGGCCCGAGTTCACCAGTCCAAAGTCATAGCGGCTCCACTCTAGAGATGCGAGACTTGAAACATAACTAAGAGGAATGAGGTGAAGCTAGACACAACTGTCTACGGATGCTGTTAAAGATATATTGGCCGATGAGGTTGCCAACGAAGAAGTGAGGCGAAGAGATAGGCCTCGTATACCATCAGCGAGCAGATTAGGAGACGGAGGTAGCACTGATTCGGTATGTACTGCGTATGGACCACCAACGGAGCGCACACATTATCCTAACCTGGGCATCTATTAAAGGAAAAAATGAGCAGAGGTCGACCAAAGGAGACATGGTGGAGAACTGTAGAGGGAGAGGCAGAAGATTACGTTTTGCCACTTGGAATGAAGCTGTCACCGTTGCGAGAGATAGAGCAGATTTTTTTTGTAAATCTTTACCTTTATATTTGGGTAGTTATGAAATTGATATAATATAGATGTTGCCCGCATAGATTAGCCAAGACTAACTGCAGGCTCATCCAACTTAAATTATGTTTGAGTATAACCTTAGAAGTAAATTACTGAAAAAGAAATAGCGCTTTTTTTCTGTTAAGTTGTTTTTTGACAAATCAACGACACTATTCTCCCAGAGGAAAGCCGTGAAGCCCCGAGTACGTTCAAATCCTCGGCCACGTTTGTTAAAAGCCAACTTGTTTGCCCGCAGTCGTTTAGGAGTCTTGACAATATTATGTTCAATTTAAAGTAATTGTTTCATTTGTTTGCTCGCCCCCCCCGCTAACCTTAAACACTGACGAGGTGGGTAAATAAAGGTTAATGTTCTTATCATTATTTAAGTTATAGTTGGTGCTTTTTTGTTCGGGAAATTTCCTCACAAACAACATAGATAGGTGTCTCTACGCTCAACGCTTTTGTGGTGTGGGTTGCTGATGTACAGTTGTACTGGCCAAACGTGTTCTCGAAAACAATCTTTTGTTCAGCAAAGCATTATGAAAATCTTAATTTTTTTTCACAAAATTTTCTTATAGTTTCAATTAGTCAGTAAAATGACTTCTTGTATTCCAGTCTGTTCAAGCCGTTTTCGTTTTCTTCTTGTTGTTTTTGTTATCAGTAGAAAAACCGAGTGACCAAAGAAAACGCGCGTGACGAGCTCGAAGCGTGGACGAAAATGGAAATTATACGCATCTGTTCTTAGAGTAAACGTTTGCTGACGTATGTTTAGGGAGGTGTTCGCCAAATTTATGCCGTAAAGAAGCCTTATATAATTAAAAAGGGTCTAGCAGATAAAAATATGGTGCGAATTATATGATTGCACTAGTATTTAATTACAGCCAATGGCAATAGAATTAACAGGCGTGTTTCATTATAGTATTTCATGCAGGCGTAACATAGTTCAGAAACATCTTTTACTACTGTTGATGAGCTATCACGCTTTTTCAACACACCAAATAAGAATTTTTTTATTCTTAAACACTTTTAGATCTTAACTCAGTGAACTGAACGAATGACAAATAACGAATTCATATCTTTGCAAGTCGTTGTAGTAGCGCTGGAAAAGAATTATTTAGCCGTACGTGATCAGTCGTTTTAAGTTTACATTGTGCTTATGACAACTTAGATTCTTAGAGTAGAGAGCGGCCAGTTTCCCACTTTTTGAAATCGTTTACGTTTTTTGTTGAATATTTCGTTTCTGTTAAAAGCAATTTGGAGTGCCTAAAACGCTTCAGAATTGTAAATCGCGCCATTAATTTGCAAATGTTATCACAAGAGACTTGTGTATTGCGAAACAACAGCTGTTTCAAGACGTAAAAAACCATAAAGCACGTAATGGCAGAACGATGACGGATTAATGGAGGTGTACAGAATTCAAACTAAATTTAGAGCAAATAAAACCGCCAATGAAATTTACTCAGGGTCGTTCGTTTATTTTTTGCAAAACAAGTAGATCGAATGTTATTTCAGAAAGCACAGAATTTTTAAGGGTGTTTTTAGTCAGGATGAGAGCGTTGCTAAGATACGTACCACCTTCGCTTCAGCTGAGAAAACATCCTTTGTCATTCAATGTAAATTAGATTGGTTGTTTTGTAAAAATTATCGATTACTTTTCGTTAAATGTTTTTTAAAACGCAATTCACAGTGAGTGATCACAATGTTTTCTGTTTCCTCAGTTGTCAGTTCTTGTTCCAAATATTGTCTACCATCTTGGAAATAGGGAATTTGAACGGTTTGAAGCTTTAGATGGAAGACTTAGGTAGTGGGGGAGAGGGGCCTGTGGGACTTTCAGTGTGTCGGAGTTTTGCAGGGTACAGTTCTCATTGAAACCTCGTATCAAACGAGCCGCTTGTTGCCAAAAAAGACACAAATTCAAAGAAAATTTGAATATACTTCGTTTACGATAAAAACATAACTCGGATTTAAGAAATTATCGGAAAACATTGTCAAAATATTATGAATATATTGCGGGCATTCTGGCCTCAATACGTAATCGTTTAGCTCCGGCCGTCTAGCAAGCCAACATCAACCAATCAAATTTTGGGAATGCTAATACATTGCCCAGTGCATAAGGTTGTTTTTCATTGAATTTGTAGTGTCAGTTCCACTGGAGTTTTAGTACGAATGATCTTACCAAAGTTTATCAAGTTCAATGCTGGAAAAAAACATCAGGCAGTACTTTGCTGATTGATGTTCTGAGGCAAATAAACCCTTTACGCCGGTGCCTCCAGCAGGAACTGAAAATCTTGCGGATGCCAGACAATACAGTTGGACAGGCAAAGAGCCAAATACAGTGGAGGCAGAAACCGAGTTTTCTGCGTGGAAAAGCGTGTTAAATTTACAAAGTACAACTCCTTTTGAGCTGAGTGGCTTCCTAGTCTGCCTTGACTTCAGACCTAGTGAGGCAAAGAGCATCTTAACCGCAAGAAAAAGAAATCTCTTCAGAGACTCTTCACTGAACAATATAGAATTTTAAGACAAGTAAGCCGGTTCTGGGCAAGTGTTTCAGTTGATAAATAGCTTCTCCTTATATTAAAGACTGGGCTTGATCTGAAGGACTATATATTTATACCTCATTGTTTTGAGCGCCAGAGGCTTTAAGTTAACGACTTTTTCTTCAACTGGAGTAGACACTAAGAAGATAAAAGTTAGAATAACACAATCCGTTAGACGACACCGGTTCGAGACCCTGTTAGGTCGCTTCGACATGCCTCCTTGACTTAGATGGAAAACATTGTTCAACGACAACTTTCAATCATTCTGCAGCCATATCAGCTGTTTTCATATCTGAAAGCTATCCGTCCTTCCTTTTCGCTAGCTCATTCTCTGTAAGCTTTGTTTACTATCCGTCAACACTGGCGCCAGAGGAAATTTTGGATTTGTGCTTTGCGAAAACTGGGTCAGGGAAATCAAATGCTAATCGTGACGCTATCGCTTTCAAAAAGCTCAATTTTCAAAATATTTTCCCGCTACATGAAACGTTAACGCCGGAGTTTTGAAAAACGTTTTTATTTCGAAAACCTCCGTTTAGGGACGGATTTAGTGTGTACCAGGGACTAACCTAGTGTGGACGCTCCCTAGTTATGCAAATCCCGCTATCTCGAACCCTCAAGGGAAACGGAGAGAGGTTCAGACAACGGTAGATCGAGATCAGCAGCCGATGGTAAGAGACTGCAGAGTATATTCAAAGGATAAGGAGTTGAGTTCGAGGAGATACCGCGGAGAGTTCAAATAACCGATTTCGAGATAATGAGGTTCTATGACAATGTGTATATTGGCTTATGACACAGTTACTTGTATACGAGTTACGTAAGAACTACTCTGGCTTACAGCCGAGGCCTTAATTAAGCAGCTGCCCTGTTTATGAAATAGTCCCTAACAGGAACGTACATTATCAATAGAAAATTTCGCTTATTAAAATCCCTTCCGTGTACACCTTCCAAGTTTTCTTCCAGCTCAAAGGAAAAGAATTTTCCCAGAGAAATTACTGGTCTGGGTGATATCAGACGCACATACCTTCTGACAACATTTTATTGTTCTTCACTGATTCAGGAACGATCAGGGAGGGTGAATTTAAGGTGGTTCCCTGTCTTGGGAATCATAAAGGTAGCAGAGTGAACTTAAATACGGATGAAGAGACAAAAAGTCAGTGGGAGCTTGACTAACTGCCTCCTCCACCCAGACCTGCCACTGGTTGTTTATAAATGGGAATTTTTTCTATATTGTAGTTCTATGGACTATACATGCTCTCAGAGCCTACCCGGATATAATCTCTTAATTTGATATATTCAATCAATGTCTTCAAATGCTATTAGTCTCACAAGTTTATATATTTCGCTAATGACGATTTGTCTCTCAAGCAAAGCTTAGCAGCATTTCTCAGTTGAATAATTTTGTTGAAAAAAGCTTCAAACTGCCTTAAGATAGTCCGAAAAAAGGCTTGTTATTAATACCAAACTGATTTCACAACCATTAGAGCTTATCGACCATTTAATTAATATCGACAGTGAATGATTTTATCGTTGTAACCCCCTAAAACTTCCGATAATATTTGTAGGCATATTTCGGCCCCTTAACTCATCTCAATATCAGTTCAAGTGCTTTTTCTGTTGTTCTTACTTAGCCTATAAATAAACCTCAGTGATATTAGTTACGCGTTGTAGTGTCATAATTTTTCGCTCCTAAACTTAGTATCCTAACAGGGTGGGTCAAGATGCCTGCATTGTTCCAAATATACAGATATTCTAATTCGAGAAGTGATCAGTTATCTAACAAGTGGTGTTCAAGTGTTTTATGAAAGGCCCTCTCTTTGCTGATAACTGGCTTTTTAACAAGTCTGGACACAACTCCAGCGTCACCCATCTATTTTCAAAATGCTCTAGAAGGTATATTGCCTGTTATCATGGTTCTGTGCGTTTAAAACACTACATTTGCTCTGGGATTTGAGAGAGCGATTAATCACACGATAATTTGCGCATGAGTGCATTGTGTGATACAATCTATGACGTTGATTTCAGTGGACAATCTTTGGTAAAATCAATTCACAAGTGTTTTCTTGGGCTGTTACTTTCACGAGCCAGTATCTAAGATGAGCTTCAAAATACCATCAATCTAAAACGTCATTTAGCGTTTCCTGCTCTCAAAGTTTGGCCTTATCTTACATTGTTAAGATGTCGTCTTTACCTAATTAAATTACTTTCCTTTCTCCTGCGAAAATTTCGAATTTTGTGCAAAGACATTATAAAGTCGTCCAGATAGCACTCAGTCTTAAAGAGCACAGACTTTGTGAGAACCGTAGAGCGTTTGTATGGAATGAGGTCGGCAATTGAATATTTAATCTAATCTTCGAAATATCTGAATGATTTCTGAAATATTCGTTCGCAAGCTGACAAGATATAGCTAGCAGATGGTTTTCTGAATAACTTTGACGGGTGTAAAATTTGGAAAATTGGTGTAGTCGCATTGCCGTCTTCGCTTTATTTCCAGAAAATTGTCTGCACAATGGAAATTGGGTTGATCAGTCGAAAGAGAGCGTTCAAATCAATACAAACAAAAGTGACCCATTCGAATGCGAGATGATTCAAGAACATAACTGGGTCACTCTCAATGTTAATTAAAAGTCTACAGTCGGGTTTGTTTTTATTTTAAACCCTTCCAAAAAGTTTGATTATGTTGCAATATATAACATCTTAACGATTTTTTCTTAGTTGTGCTTTTGGAGTGTAAGTCTTTAATCACAATTTTCAGTGGAAGAAACATTTCCCTGTGATTGCATTGGAGTTAGATAGATCCCTTGATCAACTTGAAATGCCAAACCTGTACTTTTTTTATTTTCACTGATTTGATGCTAGGCCACTCCGATCATCGTCTTCACATGCAATTTTTTTTTTAAGACAACTGATCCAGAAAATAGCTCGAGGGGTGTCACGAAAGATTACAAACGTCAATGCCGTGTGATGCGACAGTGTACTTAGATTCTCAGTTGATTAATTTGCCTACTCGAAAAGTTTGAATAAATTAAAGATCTTCAAAAACTCGAACTGTTACTCAACAAACTCTTCTCATAATAATACAATAGGAGATTTCAAAATAAAAAGAGCAATTCAAAAGGAAGCCAGCAAAAGCGAAACTCCGGTCGTGTTGTAAACCCGTATTGCTCCAATACAAATTATAATCTCCCCCACCCCGACCCGCTTAAATTAAGGGTTCCCTCTCTTTCATATCCGGATGGCAACTTTGTATTCTCTTTTACAAACCCGCGATCACGTCCGAACATATATTTTGAGTAATTTTGCCATAATGAACCCACTTGAGCAAGAAGTTAAGAAGGCCAGAATACCACACTCACAGACATATTGACTCGCGTTTTTTAACGTCCACTTGAACTGTGGTTTGAACTATTGAGACAAACTTACCATTAATCTCTTGAGTGTCATGTTAAAAATAGCAGTGTGGGGTTATCTATGAGGTTTATCACTGCTTAGATCAAAAGCACACCACGTTGGGCCAATATGATCACTTTCCGGCATCGGAAGATAAATACTCTCCGAGGCTTAACTAAGACAAACAAGCTGAAAAGTGATATTATTTTAGGAATGACAGCAAGGTGTGCCTCGTATGTGCAAAAATATTGTTTTAATAAAAGGCGCATAAGGGATTCAGTCTCATTCCCGTGACATTCAGTGCATAGGTACAAAAATCGTATTAACTTTTGATAAGCAAAATCGCGAACGTTAGCCCCGTCAACTAAGCCTTGCAATATCCGGCATTAGTGTTGACTAATTAGACTTAAAAAGTCTCTAAGATGTTTACTAAGATTTAGCATCCTTTATCAGGAGTACTCTCTGGAAATTGCCAACATAAAATACAGGAATGCTCCCTTAATCTGCGTAGTAAAAACGTTAAAGATTGCCTCTAATATGTATCGCGTTTCACTAAGATTTTTCGCAATTTTTTTTTTATTTACAAGGGCAAACTGCAAAATACCTGCTCCATTTCAACCTCTCCGCTCTAGTCACTTAGAATTGACGCAAGAATGGTTTAAAAATAATTTGCTTTCAGTCACGTTCTGATAATAAGTACCACATTCTGGTACAAAATCAACCGTCTGCAATTACTGCCTGACCGTCAACAGGGTATGTTTTTTTGAGGTGACCTCTTGAAATGTGAAATGATACCAGAAATTGAAAGCAACATGCAAAAGACTGTACGCAGCCAACTTATATATATATAAACATTCAACTGCTTGTTTCTAAGAATCATTTCAAAATATTGTGACATTTGCAGTGTCGTACCGTATGTTTGTTTTGTCTCCTCATCATGTTTTGTATCGCATTCAAGAAATTCTGGCGACTCGCCAATTTTGCCGCCCTTTCCACAATGTTGTGAGGCAGTTCATTGCACTTCAGTATAGGAAATTTATCACTCATTTTCTAATGTCATATGTGCTTGTGATTTAATCGAATTTAACTTTATTTCACTCATATCTCGCGGAAATATTATGAAGCTGTACACTTCTTTTAATGGTCTTAAATTGCTGTTACAATTCGTTTTACACGTTCTAGACTGAAAACAGTACGTGCAGTCGGGGACGTCCTCAATGAGTGACAAACTCTTGTCAGACTTTTAGATAAATCACGTTTTAAATTTAACTTATACTCTCTGTTTCACTCATTTTTTAATGCATATTTATTACTTTGGTTCAGTTTCATTAGCTGATAGTTATGTTGCAATGAAGTATGATTTATGATGTATTCGATACTATTAGGGAAAGTTAAGCTTCTCAAACTTTTACCCCGTTTTAGCGACAGCGCTTTGCATCAAAGCCGCACTTCAACCTGCCGTGCAATGCTATGCGATATGCGGTAGGATTGTAATTCGCATTACTCTGACATCTTGTGTGATGATTTTTCTTTTTGCCTAGTAAAAAAATCCTCTTTCGATTCCCAGTCTCGTGTACTCTCATCTGGATCATCTAAAACAAGTGAATCAGTTCTGGTATTAATGATTCTACGGAACTCGGCTTCTGAGGCCGGCTTTGATTTGGAAGGGCGACAAGGAAGTAGACGGAACCATGAATTTTGTTTGCTTTCAATATCGTAGATCCATGCCCCGTTAGCTTTTACTACAAGGCAAAAGTGTACTGTTTACTTAGCTTTACTTTCACGTGCTTCCTTGAAGGTAACATACTGCAAATACTCTTAAAAATTACCAAGAGAGTAAAGAGAGAAGTGAGCATGTTTTCGATCACTTTCTTTGGAAAGAAGCCAGATTCGAGCTCAAACTCGGTTTCGTTATTTGTGACAAATGAAACTCTAGCTAAGTTCGTCTTGTTGTACAAGGCGGTTCTAAGGAACCCAGCTTAGTGTTTGGGTATTCATTTGAAAGCGATCGAATAAGAGTACTTTCACGTGGTACTGTTTATTTTAAGGTACAAGGTGCCTCTAAGTCTCAAGGCAGCTGTGGATTCGAAAGCTATCGAGCAGTACTTTGTGTTTAAACGTGGCACTATTCGTACTCTCTGTATAACGTGCTGTACAAGGTGCTTTCAACATGTGGTCTTTGGATAAAACTCGTCATGACAGTGAGTGATCATTCAAATGAAAGCTACTGAGCAGTGCTTTCTTGCAAAGGTAGTTCTAACCACGTTAATGCTATTGTGGATAACGGCCTTGCATTGAATGACAATTCAGTATAAAAGCTGATGAGCAATACTGTCTTGTCGTGACGCAGCAATCTTTTTCTTTTTCAATACTTTCAAACTGAAATCTGTGAAGATGTGTTAGCTTTAAAACTGGCAAACCCTCAGAGGCTTGCAGACGGAACAAATCGGAATCGTCTTGCAACTTTGATCTGATGTATGTTTGTGATTCTAACCTTGTTCTGTGAACGAAACGATTTAATGCGGCATTTCATTTTTAAAACTATTAAAAACTTTCTTGTAGTAATTTTCTTCTTCAGTGTTTTACAAAATACTTCAAGATATGTTGAATAGTTATTCAGGGTTTTAAAAAAAGGAATCTCGGCAAGTAGAGTTACGTGATTCGTCTTGACAACTCGAACATATCTCAAGTGTTTGTTTAAAGAAGATGTTAACATTTTTCCAATTCCGAAGTGTTTCGTTAATCATGCAGATTAGACCTGTGTAAACAATAATTGTATTATTCCTGTGAGGTTGTCACAAACCTTCACCAACCGCGTAAATTAACACCCCATGTTCTGACGGCTTTGATGGCCATTTCCGCTGATTTATTTGGCCAGATATCAGAGAATAATTCGCGCAAATCCCTAATGTCTCTACGAATGTGCGATGTTATGGCTTGCAGTCACTTTGTTGACACCCCACTATCCCTCGATTGAAACCCTCGAAGTAAACACATACATCCTTGCCGTATACAGGTCATGTTTTGTCACTCGCTAAACCTCGCTAAACCGCGTGTTGCTTCGTCATTTTTCTTCCGCCAGTACAGATTAGAAATATGATGTACAAAATTGATATCTACTGTATCTAAGTCATGTACCCCATTATCAAATTAAAGTGAAGTACGGTTTTAGGCGTATCCTTGCTAACATATACACTTGCTGTTCGTAAATTCCTGAAGTAGAATTAAAACTTTTTGACAGTTTTGCATCGATGAATTCTAACTTTAAAGCCATTAAATGTTGAGGTTTTAATACCTGGAATTCATTTCAAAAGTGTTAATCTGCTCGAACGAACGGACTGAATGTTGCAAACAGCGTTGTCTTCAATCTGAAAATCTGAGTAGCTCTTTTTGACATTTCGGAATTTTGTTGCACTCAATCAGCCGCACGTCTTTCCAGTTTGTAAAAAAAATTATTCATCAGAATATACACATCAGTGTAATAGGACTCACTCGTCAGCTGCGTATGTATTTGTGGTTCGTTTTAATTTAAATGATGTGGGAACATTTATTTAAATTAGTCGGGTCTTTTAACATTAAAAACTTCATCTAATATATTTTGTGATAAATAAAAATTTATCTCAGTTTGTTTGAGGCAGTATTTTAAATGAGAGATACCGAGGAATCGTTTTAAATATTAATGGTTTCCAACAACACAACAACGCTTTAAAAGAGCCAAAAAATTAGCATTTCAAAACTATAGGTTAAATCTCTTCAACACATCTGCAAATATCAGATATTAAACTTTCCCTTTTAAGACGTCATTCCCAAATTGATTTTTTTGAGAAATGCTTATAATGACTGAAGAAACAACAGGCTTAGCGAAACTTGTAAGAAACCGCCGATAAAGTACGTTCAGGCTTTTTACGGCATTTGAATTAACTTCTTCGGTAGTCAATTCATTTTTCGATTGATTATTGCAACCGATATTTCCTACTTTACTCGGAGCCACGTATGCGATTGCTGCTACTAAAGCAAGTTTTTTAGTCTTCGTGGAACTGAAAAGTTAGCACTACTAATCATATTCTAAAGAAGAATGCCCGGACAATACTGAACAGACACTCTTTTCGTCTGCCAAACCTCAGCATTAGAAGCTTAGCAACAGTGCGCTAGACTTGAAACATCCGCTTTTGAAACAAATCGCATTTCACTTAATTTAAATGGTGTCTGCACATTTAACTCAGTCAATTTGAACTTTTTCATGTGCACTGAAAATGCCATTCGAGTGCACGAATGTTTTTGGCGGCTTGAGGGACTGTCGAGCTTGATAATGTTGTATGCTCATTGGTTGATTCGTTTAGTGAAGTGGTTTCCTGACATACGTTGGCTAAACGGGCGACAAAAGTCTTTTGGAAGCAGAAAAATATTCCCCAGTTAAAATTTTGAATGTTTCAAACCTGCAAACAAAAGGAACATATTGGTTAGTGATACCTATAGGACATAGGAACTATTTAAATACATTTTGTGACGAAGGGCAGATGTAGTTCGTTGACCAGTTGTATCGGTTGATACGGGAATTATCAGGACTTTGTGTAGCATAACACTAGATGTATTACCGAAGCTATAACTTAATCCTTGAAGATCATAAAAGCCAAATTTTTAATTTATCCGGCGGAAGATTAAAGAAATGAAACACTAGAAAGGTTGGTGTAATTTCACGACTGCAGACTGCACGATAAATGACATTTTTGCCTCAGCTGGAGTGGGTTTTAAAGGTTTCCGGTGTTCAATTTTCTAATTAACACTGTTTCACAATATATTCAAAGCCATGTTTCCCGATAAAAGATAGACGACATCACGTTTTGGCCATTGTGTCATGAAACGGCGGTTTTCAATTTCGCTCGTGTCGGCAGCAGAAAAACTTGCGGGAATCTTGTGTTATAATAGCGCTGATGCGAAAAAGTTGAACGTGAACACACAACGCTCTGAGAGAAACACGGAACTAAAACCTGTTGCCTGGCGCAGTTTGAAAATAGCGAAAGAACTTAATTTCTCAAGCTGATGGTTCAGCAAACCGTGTATTCCTACTTCGTGGGAGAAATGGGTTGGACTATAGGAAAACCGCCCTTGAAAGGCCGCCAAAATTGCCGACTTGTTTTTCTTACTTTGGTACTACGAATAGTCAGGTCGAGCTTTCTTCCTGGATAAAGCATTTAATTTTTCACCAACCCTTCCCAATTAAACGCGATTACAGGCGTTAAAATATTCAATTCGAAGCGACGTACTAATTTTCCCTTTCTTCAGGGGCTTTCAGCTGAGTTTATCACTTTTATCGAAGGCCTCATCAATCAATTCGCCACTGACAAAAGTGAAATGTACTTCACCTCGGAAAATGAACCGGACGAGCTCATTTTCGAGATGTTTGCTTTCGACAAATAGGACTATAAGCAAATTGTAGTGCGCAATATTGTTTTGACCGATCGCAAACTCATTACATTAAAAGACCAACACAACCCAATGAGTGGATTTGCGTGTCGCATGTCGAAGGAGGCGAAAACGATGATAACCACAATTTAGCTGAGCGGCTTTCGGCTTTACAATCTACCTTCTCCGAGTTCGACGATTGAAATAAATTCTAATGAATTGAACTGGGTGCTTGAAATGTTTGAGGCGTACATGAGCTTTCCTAGGCTTCTATAGTATCGCTTCAGATTTTATCAGTAAAGGGATCGCATATGGCGATGTTTTGCGTATAAGGTATATTTGAACGCATTACCCCTTCTTATCTGTCGTTGCCAGTCAAGAAAGTTGGTCCCTTATCTACAGCTTATCCGCGCTGCGTAGCCAAAACTGATCGATAGCGTAGAATTTTAGGCGGTTCTTTAAATAAATATCACCTTCAAAGCTGTAATGTGTGATCCACTTGTTGTTAGTTTGGGTTTAAAATAGCTATCGAAGCGAAACCAGTTCACTGTCGGCATCTTCCTCTGGGAGGAAATCGATGGGTTTTCAATGAGTCACGCTCAGAGAAATACGATTATTAATATTATTTCAAAATGTGACGCTTGTTTGTGTGCATTCAGTTTGACTGCCGAACATAAAAATTAATAGCCTTCCGTATAATTACTTGCCGAGTGTGAAACTAAAACTGTTTTGGATTCAAATTGTCTTGCAATTAGTCTTTATGAAACAACATATCCAAATTTGTCAATTTCGGGGCGCTTGCTTCTTGCAATGGTTTCCGGACTGGAAATAGTAGATGACTGACAAAAGGAAGAGACATTTCTAACGCTATTCCTGCGAGGAGATCGAGTGCGCAACTGAATTTTCTCTCTCTCTCGAGTGATCTTTTTCATCGATGTTGACCGGTACGTTTTTCTTTTGTAAAATTTCACTCAAGCTTGTTCCCGAACGGATGTTTAAATAGTTGGTATCTTAGTCGATTGACAGATACAAATACAGCTGAGAAGTTGCTTTTAATTAATTGCTCTGCGCTTGCGGACATTGCTCGAAGCAGACGGGCGTCACGACTGAGCGTCATCGACAGTTTCTGAAAAGGGAATTCGCAGTCCTGTAATTTTCATTTAGTCGTCTGTGTTGAAAGGATACCGGAAGGCCCATTTACGAGAAAAAAGTGTCTTTCTTGTGCAATTGTGACCTTCAAACCGCAGAACTCCGGTCCATGATACAAGGGGGCGGGCTCACACCGGGCTGTCTGTCATGCTTGAGGGAAAACCATTTTGTTACTCTCCAGGGACGGGTCGACTCCTTGCTTTAGACCAGGAGAATGAACCAGACATTTGCTTTTTTTGATAGTATAAAAACGGTATGTTACCAGGCATCTATGCATTGATTCCAGATATAAGTAAATAAACAGTTGCGGCTAATCTACATTTAGCTATTGTAGTCGTAGTTTTGACGCTACCTCTCCTCCCCAAGCATATTTTAATAGCACCTTGCTGATATTGTTAACTGTACTCGACTCAGTTCACTCACTTTCTACTCGTTGACTTCGCTCTGTATACTCTAGCACAGCTGACCAGAATCAAGGAGTTTGGGACGCTTTTCACGACCGCACAAGAGGCTTGAGGGCTTATAATGTAACATAAAAGGTGAAAATGAAAGATGAGGAGGTTAAAAAAGCAACGCAGAGCGACGAGGATGGAAAAGCCACCGAGAACGGTGAAGTAGTGGGAATGGACGAAAATGAGTCGCACGCGGCCATCAACTCAAATGGCAAAAGCCGAAATAAAACTCATCGCAAACGGCGAGGTTCTACGTCGCCAGAAGAGGATATTATCGATGGATTTGCCATTTCGTCGTATTCCTCACTGGAAGCGTTGGAGGTAGGCAGAAATGATAATTATTTGCGGCCTTCTTTATCAAACTATTAACAGTAACAGGTCGCCGAACGGTTCTCTCTCTGTCGCGGTGTGACAAACACTTCATCACAAAGTGAGACCGACTTGGTTGAAGCGCATTTTTACAGTGGCAGATGAACCAAACATGATTTGGAAGTATTGAATTTGATTGATACGTTCGGTTGTTTTGAAAATATTCGTGCTGTAGCCATTTTGTGTACAGAGGGCGTCTAGAACGGAGACCGTCCAGTGTTTACTTTTCGCAACAATTCACTCGAGCTTCAGCCTCAAGAACTTCCTACAGCCATAAATGTCAAATTTTCAATTGATCACTAATGGCTAGCTAAAGCCCTGTTTCGTTCAAGTTTGAGGAGGGATAACTAATCGCGGCCCTTCGGAGGCAATTCGCGCACAATTTTGTGTACGAGTGAGTATACGCGTAGCGTTTGTCTTTCAACGACCCCATTCTGTCTTCGTGCGGATTTTAAGAGGTGTTCTTGGAGAGATTTTCAAGGAGATATCAACGCTAAATATATAAAAGCCACGCATGAACAATTTCCTACGTGTTGTAGTCGGCTCGGTATCATTGTTACTAAGTGATATACTTGGGCTTGTAATTTAGCAAGTAAACCTCGAACAGACCACAAATAATTCTCGATTGCCTAAGGAGGCCATTTTCGCGTGCTTCGAAAAAATTGTGACCAAAGTACGGGCTTCGTTATCTCAAAAAACATGGCTGATCGCTTCTTTCGTTTGGTCTACATGAGTTCTTTCCTTCCGGCATTCTTCACAAAGCCACTAAACCCGCGTACCTTGCAGTTTACGTTCAAGCTGGGAGAAGCTAACGGGCTTGTATGTTTTGACCACAGTCCGTGGCCTCAGTAAACCTCCTAATTCGACAAGGAAATGCTGATGTTTTAGTATCGACAAATATCTCGAGAGTGCATTCATTCGGTTACTCAGGTGAAAAGAGGCTTTCGAACCCTCTTTAAATTTCTGTATTGGGGGTAAAACATCTTGCCATAAGGAGTATTAAATATTCAGCGATTAAGCTAGAACGATCACAGCCAAACTCTCGCAGATGATTGGATTAAGTTATTAACAAACATTCCTCCCTATTTAGCCGAAGTTCTTTTAGTTTCAACGCCGTGGCCATGTTGTTTTCGTGCAGAATTTTCGTTTTCCTGTGGCCTTTTGCCAGGCTCCAAAGTTGAGGCCATTTTTAAAGCGTGATCGCTCCTTCGTACGACCAAATCGTTAGCTATTCCCAAGAGCACTGAGAGAACCATACATTAAAATTCCCACCTCGTTCGCACGTATTTTCTAACTTTCCCTTCAATATGCCGTTGTAAGAAAAAATAATAATTGCAAAAGCAGTTCGATTTTATCTAAGTTTAAATGCCTTGGAAAACCAATTGCTTCGTGTTTGCGGTGTTCCGTAAAATAAACTTAGAGTAAAACTTGTAACTTTTTTCAACGGTTTTTCGATTCGCACTGGAAATCTCGACTACACTGTTTTCTCCTTGTTAAATCAGCTTTGTTTAATTTTGTACCTTTTTACCACTTGTGTGTGTTTTAGTGTCCCCGAGGACTTTCCTTGTTTGTAGAAGGAACAATATCCCCAGGTTCCAGACCAATATATCTGTCTTTCTATTGAGAGTTGTCGAGTGTTGGCTCACTGGAACCCATCTTGAAAAGAATTGCCTCCACACTTCGTTTCTGTGGCAATGACTCGTGCTATGAAACATGCGAGTGCTTTGAAGCAGTGTCTGCTTGATAGTTCATGCTTTTGTCCATTTGACACGATTTTGAAAAGTTCTGTAGGACATTTTTATTTTGAAAGTTGGTTTATGGCTTCCTTTTGTCAAAATTCGTGTGCAATATATTTTCAAGTCTTGACAAAAATTAGATACACTATCACATGAAGTGGTTTGATAAGTATAAACTTTCAGTTTTGTACTGTATACTGCCCAGTGGCTATTTATAAACCTAACAGTTAAAATTTCTCTGTACACTCAACTGTCTGTTGTGATGACATATGTAAGATGCTCATGAGCCAAAAATGATATCTGTGGGATCAAATAGTAGAGAGAAAGACAGTTTGCAACAGCTCGTGAATTTCTCTGCACTTGCTATTCCAGCTCACTGCTTGGTTTGTTTTTATTTTTTCGATTTTGGTTCTGTATGATGCCAGATAGCCTGTGGATTTGTTTTAATGTTGGTCTTCTTGTAGGCTTATTCAATATTAATCAACTTCAAATGTATTTAGAGTTCTGCCTTCTGCTTGAGAACAAGAAGACTTTGTTTTCATCTGACAGTGACAAAGATTCATACCTGGGCATTTTCATTTGTCTATGTATAATTAAATAATGATACCAGATCAGAGATGCACATCTTCTGCAGGATCAATAATCTGAGTATTATTATTTATAACGTTTGGAGACACTTAAGCAGTCATCCATGGAACTCACTCAATCTGAGATGAGAAATAGCTTGTTGATTTTCAGTGGTTCCTTGGTGAATACTAGTGATCTTGCTAAAGTAAAAGTGTTGGCGTTCTTTTTATACTTATGCCCAATCATTACTTCCTAGTCAAGAGGTCCAAGCAAACCAGAAATACTTGTAGATGGACGCCGATTGCACAAAAGCTCCAAGCGAAGTATGGAAAATGGAATAAATGGAAAGAAACGGAAATCTGAAAAACGCCGATCCAGGGTATGTTACCTTTATTGTATACTAACAAGTAAGCTGAGTGTGCCCACAAAATTTTATACTTGCACAGTATTTCCATGAATGATTCAATCTACAGATTCAGTCTTGACTGCTTAAAAACTGGGAGATAGTTGTTATGGGGTAAATTTAATGATTGTGGGAATGAAAGAGTGTGTTGGACATCTGCCGGTGATTACAGAAATATCATGCTAGGCCTGTCACTTCAAATAATCAAAGAAACCCAAGTAATTAAACCAGTTAGAGCTAAAATTAGTCATGCATATTCATGACAAGCTTTCTGCCTGTTTAGAGGGAGGTGATTTTATTGTGGAAAGCAGAGCATGCCTTCTTGTGTCTGGATGCAAATTTCACCTGTTTTGAGAGACAATTTTCATGGTGTTTATAACTGTCTGTAGGGACACAATGGTGTGGTGTTTTGTCTTTCTGTTTTAGAAAACTGTTGTCATTTCAATTAACAGCTGAAACCACAGAAAGTTATACAGTGTCAGATGCCAATTACTCAGTTTACCTTTTCGTTTGAATTCAATTTCAAGTGCAGCTAGACCTCTGGCAAAGATCGGTAGATGTTAGAACAGGTTTTGTCAAGATAATATATCAAGGAAGTCAATCAGTGTAGCCAGTGATTGACAAACATTTCAAAGATGTGGCGATTTTGTGAAATTCATTTCTTTTTTATTGGGATGCCAAGATGCTGAAAAGGTATTTCAGATCAAACGTTTCATGTTTCCTCAGTTGAGAACACACATGTTTGTTTTCTTAAGCCACAGTTAATCCAAATCTTTCTACACTGGTATGCTTATCATCTGGATTAAGGTCATGAAAACAGTTTCGCATTTTACTTCTGATAGCAATGACATTTTCCTGCCAGTGAAGTGGTGTGGCAAATTGTCAGAGTGAAACTCTGTATTCAACAATTGCTTCTGGCTCTCTAGAATATTCAGGCTTTCTGAAGCTTTGCCTTGTGAATTATGCATACTTTGACCATGCTTGTGGTTTATTTAATGACACATTGCAGCCTAAACACCCTTGGGCATCAATTTAGTGACCACAAATAAAATGGGTCTAAGAGTGATTCAGTAAACTTGTTTATCCTAGAATGACATCACCTTGACGGCAAGGAACAGGTCTAAACAATTTAAGGGTTGGTCACCATGGAATTATTGTTTTCCTTCTCAGCATGGTAGTTTAAATCCTTCACTCTTCTTTGCTTGTATAAAGCATAATTTAGCATGTTGACTTTATCAATTTTAATCAAGGCCATCCCTCTTGTTGGGTAGTTGTCAACTGAAGTATTTGCTACCTTATTGATATCTAGGACATTGTGTACAATATATATTGTCAACAAAGGTCTGGGTAATAGATCTCACCCTATTGCATGTAAAGAAAGTATGCCAACTTGTTGTATTTTTTGTCACCTGTGAATTGTTTAATGTAGGTAGCTTGATTAAAAGAATTACATGTAAGTCCTTTTTTTGTTGGTGATAGCAGACCTACTGCTACTCGTAGTTCATTCAGCACCACAAAGTATTGTATGAATAATGCACAAATTGTACAAATTTGAATATTCCTTGAACAACCTGTGTACTTCAATTTCTGGGTTAGCAGCTAATCTGTAGTGCTGTTTATTTATTTTTTCAAAAAGACCTTAGTCAGTGACAATAGGATACTCAGAATTTCTGTCTATATAAGCTGCAGTGTTTTCAGCACCTGTTAGAAAGCAGTTAAGAGATGCCCATCACAACTTCCTTTGGAGGGCCAGCTTTTGAAAACTGTGAACACTAGAGCTGGCAATTCACAAGCACATAGCTGTTGGAACTCTGGAAGGTGACAGGTGTTATTGAAACACAGTAGCTTGCGTCTGGCAAGCTTGACATAATTATAAAATAATTGCTTTCCACACAATGGGTCATTGTATTTTGGAACAGTGGTCTTGTTCAAGTAAAGGTGTTTGAGCTAAAGGTGTTTGAGCTTCTGAGCAAAAAGTGTTTGTTACCAAATGTGTCTTGTGTAATTTTTTTTGTTAGTTTCATAACTTTTTAGTGTTTATTTCATGTTTATTTCATTGGTTGTTTGATCTGTTTTGACTTTGACTATTGCCAGAAAAACATTATTAGTACACAAGAATTAATTAATATGTAAGCAGTGAAAAAAAGATGGGCCAAATACTCAAATACCAAAACCCACAATTTCTTTTAACTGATGTAATGCCATAATTCTCAGTTGTAGTGAAGGGCAGTATATACTTAGACAATAGAAAACATGTACTGCGTTTCTATTGAGTTATAGAAATACAAGTGAGAGTTTGGGAGAACATGAAATGCTATGGGAACATGAGCCATTAGGCAAGTGCTTCCACAGCTTTTTCAAGTTCTTCCAAACTTTCATGAGTGTTTCTATTAAACAATTAGATTCTGAGCTTGAGATTTCTTTCATGCCTAGAAATTGAGAGCGAATAATCTAATTGTTTTAGTATAAATCTACCAGTTGTTCAAAACTTTATAAAAATCCTCTTCACAGACACTTCAAAAGCGCCAAAAAGCAGCCGTCATATTGTTAACAAGGGCACACTACTACGCTACTCACTACCTATCACAGAATACATAGTGGGTAGCGTAGCCCATCGGAGCATGGCATTTGTTATAGAACGCTAGTAGAGTTTTACTAATAAACAATTAGATTGTGAGCTTGAGATTTCTATCGCATGATAGTTGACCTGGGTGCAGCCCAAAATAACTATCGTGCATAGAAATCGAGAGCAAATAATTTCAGTATAAATCTACAGGTCTTTCAAAACTTATCAATGTCCCTTCAAAAACACCAGGAAGCAGCCATCATTTTGTCAACAAGGGCACACTGCTACGCTACTCACTATTTATCACAAAATAGATAGTGAGTTGTATATACAAATGTAGTAGGTTTATGCTAAACTCAATAGAAACGCGGAGAACGTGTTTTCAAATTTCTTTTAGAAAATAATGCATTGAAAGAAAGAAAAAACTTGTTTAGTTCAATCGATACAACTCTTGCGCCATCATTACATGAACAAGTTGTGCTAGTTTTGTGTTTCTGTTTATGTATAGAAACATAGTTTTAAACCAATCAATGTGCATAATTGCTTTGGGTTATTTTCTAAAGGTATATTACTGATGAAAGCCATTTTTAAGGTTAATTCTTATAAGTTCTAGGGGAAAAAGTCCACACCCCTCCCATGGAAGGTTTTGGCTTGAACCATTCCATCCCGGCCTCTGAAAATTTCAGTTGCCTTTAAAAACTTTGAAAATTTAGCTTTAGGAACCTCTTTCTGGTCAGAATGTCATATAGCCTTCCTTGGTGTTTGTAGGGATACAAATACACATGCATTTCCTGAAACCACGTATTAACATTTTTACCGGTGTATATTTTTGCTTTCATAGCAACTTAAATACACGTTTGATACACATAGGCACTTTGTATAGGGTTTAGGGCTTATCTATTTTGCCTGCATGATGAAAAAGTTAGACAAAAATGCAACAAATGAGATACTGTTTAAGGAGCCAATATCATAGCATACCAGGCTGTGTTTTTTTCCAGGATTTCTGTTGGCATTTGTTAGAAAATGAAAGAGACATTTTGTAAACTACATGTATTGGACCTCAGAGACATGATATTTAATATTTTGACTAAGACATGCACACATGTTAACGTGTGGTGTTTGTGCAAAAGGAAATAACGTTTTGATCAAGCAGGAGGTGAAGATGTTGTTTCTTTGTTTGCAGTCTGGGTGAGTCAACTGAGTATTTTTAAGCAGACAAGAAAAGAAACAAGGGCAACTCCCATCTATATTTTAGTATGTGTATTACCAAGGCTGCTCTTGGCACCTGTTTCATATTGAAACATTTTGAACCACTACTGACAGTATTGGCAAGATGCACGTTGTTTGGTCAGTACATTCACTTTGATTTCAACCATGGAGGAATTAGGAATAACAAGGGTTGAAATAAAATGAAAACTTAAATTTAATAGCATATGCCATCTGGGCTTGTTACCTTCATTGCAGCAAAAATTCTGTAAAATTTTTCAGCTCACTTGAAAAGGTTGATCTTGCTTCAGTACGTGGTTCAGTTATGTGTTATATGTTGTCAGTGTAAGCCCGGATGTTCTCTCTTAGAAGGTTCAATTTACTTCTTTGGACAGTCAGGTTACGAGCCCTGGTAGTGTAAGTCATGCCAAAGGCCAGGGTTTCCACAGATCAAAAGGAAATAATCAGGGAAAAAATTCTTCAAGTAATATATGCCTACGAAATGACACGTTTGACAACATTCCTAAACACCTAGAAGAGAGTTGAAAATATGATGCACTGCGGTGTATTTTTGATGAACTTCAAGGTGCTTAGAAATGTGGTCAAACGCTGCCTAGAGTGTTTGATATATCTTCTCAAATGGAAACTAATACTTAAGATAAAACTGAGCAATAAAATCATAAAAGTCAGGGATTTTCTTTTGAGTCAGGGAATATTCACTAATTTGAAGCAAAGTAAGGACAACTTAGTTACCACACCACTGAGTAAATACCACTGAAGGCTGGAAAAGAATTTGGGGTCACTTTGTGATCTCAGTTTGTATTAATGAAGAAGGCAAAAACTATTAAGAACTGATCAGTCTGAAATAGATAAAAAGAAAGAAAGAAAGAATGGCTGTAAGAGGAATAAATGCCACTAACATTTATGGAAATTTTAGTTTTTCTTGGAAAGGTCAAGGAATAGTTTTGAAAAGTGTTGCTTTTGGGAACCATTTGAAGTCTAAATCATGCCAAATATCCAGCTTAATTTTATACAAGAACATTTAACCTGTCTAGAGAAAAGATAAGATATCTCTGTTATTTGACATCAAGGATATCTCTAATTAAAATATTCTTTTACATTCAAAAACAGGTGTAAGAGTATAATAAACTGATGCATAAGAATCACATTAAAACAAAATATATTAACTTATGGAATTAATAAATAGTTATTCGTTCACCAGTTCAGTTCAAGATCTACACATGTTATCAAATACATTCCATGTTGCCGTGCCAACAATAGTAGATGGCATCACAATGTGGCTCGAACAAGAAAGCAGCACATGGGGGGAATGGCTGAGTTTGTTCTGACTACAATTTGATGTCCTCTGTGATCCATCACTGAACAGAGACATGGCAACATGGAATCAATCTGTTTTATACAATAAAAATTGAAACAAAAATGTGCATCTATCGTCTAGCTAAGAACAATCAAAATGAAATAAGAATTTAGCATGTTATGTAATAATTAGGTTTGGAAAACTTGAAATGTTCAATACTGGCCTTAAAGGTGTTTGTACTTGATGAATGTCACATGTGCAAAGATAGCTGGTTCAAATATTTTTAAATAAGTTTGCTAAACCCCTGTCTAACTCAAATCTGGATGTGAAAGCAGAGCATAGGTCGGAGCTGTAGAGGGCTGTTTTGAACTAACTGACTAACACTCTTCCATTTTTGAACTCTCTACAAACTGTTGCTAGATGTTTACAGCATTTTATGTTTTGAGAACCGGAGGTCAGAGAAACATCATTAGGGTCAGAAGTGTTTTTCAGAGATTCCTTAGGGGTAGAAGTCACACCTTTAGCAATGTGCAATACTTTAGTGATCATTTATCATCGAATGCTACTGAGAGGGCAGAAAACAATTTTAAAATCCACCTGCCCAGCTGAGCCAGTAAATTTCAGTTTTCACTTGCTCTCACTTTAATGCTACTCATCAAGATGGCAACCATAATGGAAAACGGAAGACAATCATTTTTAGCGCTGGCTTAGTTTTGGCTTATAAGATATATAAGCATGCTAGGCTAGCAAAAGTGTTCAGGTAACAGCTGTGAACCAGATTCATACTGCGATGGTTCTTTTCACTTTTATTTCTTGTTCTTGTTAATTTGATTATTCTGGTTTTAATTGAGTGAGAAAAACAAAATACAGAACACAGTCTGATGCGGGATGTTTGTCACCTGAGCCTAGTTTATTTTCTGTAGCTCTTTCCCGAGTCTTCTGTTCTGTAGCTCAGTGTCAAACACCTGGGTCGGCTTATTCAAAAGCTGGTTAAGGCAGACCCAGGATTAAATTTTTCTTGTATAAAAATGTTTTTCGGTGCCAATGTTTTGTGTAGTTGGAGATTGTTGAAATTCAAACGTGAGTAACAAACAAAATCCAAAAATAAAGAAGTTAAAAAACTGAGACCAAAATTCTCACTAATCCTGGGTTGGACTAGAAGCCAGGAGATCCTACATGTAGGTTTGACTCTTATTAGAAGTTTTCAGGTGTGTTTTCACTCACAGAAAAATTGTGTTCTAAAAAAATACCGGTAATACTTTAAAGTTAATACAATCATCAATGCTTGTTTTTTTTTTAAATGTCTTAAATATATTTTTCCTCTATATTTTCCCATTTTATGGCTGTTACATGTAGATTAAACATGACAACTTAAATAGGAAAGGGATTTGATGTCCTTGCATAAACACCACTTGCAGATGTGGTTACATACACCTTCAGATTTAAACAGTGGCCGGGATAATCTGAACTATATTCAGATTGTAGCTGATTTTAATAGCTGGTAGTTACGTAGGAATTATGATAAGCCATGTGAACTCACAGCTAATTATAATGCAGGGTTTTCCTTTTCAAATAGGACTGGTGTAAAAAAATTGAAAAGGTGAGGAAATCAGCAAAGAACTTTTGCAATAAGCTAGTGAAGGTTACATATTAAGTTAGGCAGGTAGGCAGAGAAAGTCATCTGTCACCTTTGAAAAAGGAAGAACTGAATAGAACTTCACCTTGCTCTTATTGTGTATTGTCTATGCTGAAGTACAGGGTTCATATACCATTGAAGTCTTGAATTTATCTCGGGTTCGTCTACAACTGCAAAGGCCGTTTGTTTAGTTCACAGTTGCTATCTGTAACCCATGCACATGATTCGGTCATCCTCGCTTGTAATTTTTTTCTTTCACATACATATAGACAGATGTACAGTCACACAGTTGACCTTGCTCCTATTTTTGAAGCTTACCAATTTAGATAGTACAGTACAGCATGTCAGGATGTTATTGACTTGAACATTTGATGAAGATAAAATTATTTATTTGAACAGCAGAGTTCATACCTGTAACTGTTATCCTTGGACTGTTTGTCACTGTAATTGTGTTACTAAAAAAAAAAAACATAAATTGCAAAATGCATTTATTGTCCTTTGATCAGGATGTCTCGGGTATTATATGTTGACTGATGGTTAAGTGCAGGAGAGTGTTTGACATGTGAGGGCCACACTGTTTCAGGCTAACAGATTTCCATTGTGTGTTAGAATATTGAAAAGAGAAATTGAAAAGCAGGAAATTCTCCCTCGCCCCTAAAAAAAAACAACACGAAAGGAATGAATGCACCAGCACTGTGTATAACTTTAGAACAGTCTCCTTTTTAAGCAAAATTGTTTCTACTTCATTTCAGTGGCAACATTTGTCACAAATGGAGGGTAGGTGCCTTAGGAAAACAAACCCAACACTCACCCTGTATCCTGAGCCCCATGATGTAACATTGCCCACATGGCAGGCACTGCCTACAACTCATCAGCCGTGATCCTACCAAACTATTTTTCAAGAAATAGAAAATTCACACACAAACAGGAAAGCAATTTCGGTAAATTTCAGAAGTTTGCATTACTATTCCATACAAGCCACCTGGGTGAAAGTTATTCAGGGATTTGCATGAAGATGTGCTAAAATAACAGTTTTATTTACCACTGAATCATAACTTGATCCCAATAAATTTGGAGCATTTTCTACCTTGTTGATAAGGTCAACACAACCATTATTTACATACAGGTACACTGTAGAATCTTGCAAAATAGCTAGCCAACCCAAGCAAAGCATGGATTACATGAATTATCATGCCAACAGTAACAGCCTATGATTTTTAGCTCACTTTGTGTCATCTGTTAGCCCAAATTCTCATGATCGAGTGAAAGTGGATTGAGGGAAATTTCTTTTATTTTATCATAAGCAATTTGTTTCCGGTTCACTACATTTACTTTATTGGCACTAAATTCCTGTTTGAATTTAATTTGAAAGGATAATGAGAATTTGGGGATTTAGAACAGCTGGAGGGATTGTGAATGTTTGATGCAGCATTCTTGGTTGTGCAATATTCTGAGCTCAAGTGTCTACCTCCATGTGCTTTGTTTATTTTTAACTTGTTAAGAGTCTTGAAATTCTTGCTTACACTGAAACACAAGACTGTGGAACAGCAGGTGACCACACCTTGTAGACATAAAAGCAATGTGCATTAACTATGCTAAGCAAATATCTGAAAGTTCAGTTGCCGTCAGTTAAGTGTCATTCCTTGTGTGGAGCACACGCTTAGATTTAAAACCTCTTCTTTTGACCTGCCAAGTTGTCAACATGCCTCAGTTTGCAAACTTTGCATATTTCCAGGTATATATTTTTCATTATCTGAATGTTGCAGTGTGACAACAAATGAAGGGCGATGATATTTCTTTCTGACAAAAAGATTTCAATGGCTGTGTAATGTACCTTAGAGTTGTACTGAGGGTTACAAGAGTGCAAAACATTGCAAATGGCTAATTTGAATAGCCGTGAAGATTAGAACTGCATGGTTGTGTTTTTCAAATGACCCTCTTCATTAATCTTACCTGAAACTTCATCTCTCATAGATGCACCATGATACAAAACCCAAAGACAGTGATTCAGAGGATGATGCCAGTGTAGAGAGGAAGAAACCGGAAGGATCTTGGTTTCCCCCTCAACGAGAAAAGGAACTCAACACAAGTGAAGTAAGTTACGTGCTTGCATATTTACCAACCATTAACAAAACATAATTTAGCTTGTGCTGTTTGAGTCTTCTTGCAAGGGCTGAATCGTCACGCTTGCTTTATTTCAAAGTTCTTGACATTGAGTGCTGGAGTGAATGTTCTTCATTCAATCATGAATGAATGAATGTTGTATTTGTAATTAAGGGAAAAATTATTCTATGTTACTCTGTACCATCTTGAAATTCACACATTTAAAGATTTAACAACACTGGAAGGTTTTTTATGCTCAGAAAATTCTCCCAGCTAATATTTTCATTGATCCAGTCACCATTTATTCCAAACTTCATTTAGGCAGTTAGAGATGAATTATGATATCAAATGATTGTATGTGCATAGCCTAAAAGCCATTTGTTGTCCTTTTTTACCAAGTGGCCGCCCACCAAAATCCAGCTGGAAATCTCCTCTTTCTCAGCCTGCGAATTTCGCCAGCAGCAGCATTGGGCACTTTGAATCTTCTTGTGAAGCTGGATAATTAATTTCCGTCCTTGGCAATGACACTGTCTGACTAATGATTCTTTGTATATATCTTACTATTGGCTTTATGAACCCTCCATCAAGGACATTAGATATCTCGTAATCTGTGCCCAAAAAATACAAAATGTGTTGTCAAAACTCTCCACAAATGATATATACATGTAAGACCTCAAATACTGGTGGTGTGACACTTACAGTTGCCACAAGATTGATGGAATCTGATTTTCCTCAGCAAAGCTGACTTTCAAAATAGGACCATGGGCGCAAAAATCAAACTGCTACAGGCCCTGCAGAAAGAATTGATGATGTAACAAGAAAGAGATTGAGGTCTAGTTATGGTGACAAGTTTGAAAATAAACGCTTCCAAATACAATCTAAAGCTGCAACCTATGCAATCTACATGTATAGCTTGGTGGCATATGAAATATCTGTCTTGAAATTGAAGGTGTTCCTCTGAGTGAGAAATTGGTTCACTCACATGTTGATTGATGCTGCACGTTTGTCAGACTAAAAACAAGTGACGTACCTTTTAATAGATTTCAGCCGCTGTGCTGTGCTAAGTGCAATTACACAATAAAATATTTTAATATACAGTTACTCTGTTCTGTGTAAATATTTTCTTAAATCCACCTGATTGCTCTCCACTGCTTTTCATTGTGTTGACTTCATGTGCTATTTCAAATAAGCTTTTATCTCATTTTGTAGCCTAGAAATAAATAGCTTGTAGTATTGTTTTCTTCTGAACCTGTACTTGTTTATTGACAGGATAATTCAGACTCTGCAAGTTCCGACAAAGGATATTGGGTAAAGATGCTTTTAGATGCCTTTTCCAGGGCTGTCATTCAGTTTTGACTCACCTGTAGCCTCGATCCTCACACCAGTAACAAACTCGTTTCTTTATTGATGAATTTTATCAGCTACAGGCATGTTCACCCATAGCATCAAGGGTCCACCAAGCATGCCGAGCCAAAACAGGTGCTACAGGCTACACCTCATCTTGACAGCCCTGTTTTCAATCTTTTTCCTTTGTAAATTATAAAAAAAGTCAACATGAGGAAGTTGTTATTGCTTGAATAGTTGCACACTGGGGTTCTAATCAGACTGAAAACAACACCAAGTTGTGCAGCCTACAGTTATAAACAATATTTAGTCACGAAGGTACTTCTCAGCAATTGTTTTGAATTGCACAGACTTGGGTTTTAAACAGACCGCTATGAACAGTGCAGTGAAAAGAACTGCAGTGCTCACTTACACACTTGAATGTCATCCGCATATTTAAGAGTTAAATCAGCTCAGCAGTATCCTACTTAAGAAAGAAAATATTTTTCGTTTTACCATCTAATTATAGCAAGTCAAACACATGTTGAAGTTTGGAGGAAAGCTATGGAAACACCAACCACCGTCAACTGTTTCCACAGTATTCAGTTTCGAGGCCTCCTAAACTTTCACAAGTGTCTCAGTAACGTGATAAAAACACCGAGAAATTGTTTTCCCTTTTTCGGAAAACACCATCAGTGGTGTTTTCCAAACAGAAATGTTCCTGGGGCATTGCTGGATGGTGAATGAATTCACGTCGTGTAATTTTAGCAGTAGAATGTTTTTGGAAACAGTTAAAGAAAATATCCTGTGATGGTTCTTTATTAGACCTCCCTGAGACTCTTGTGAACTCAATTAACAGCATACTTGCCGTGCTCTCTGTAATTTCCTCTTCTGCTCTTTTTCAGTGTGACACCGAGAGTGAAGGTGAAAGGGTAAGCTGACTTCCGCTTACAACTTACTCTAGAAAAACAATTATGGAGAGAAAAAAGAACTTTGTTCTGTTTGGTTGTTTGGGAAGGTATCCATAATGTTTTTCTTTGGTGTGCAAGGAAATTAGTTTTAATATCAAGCCTGTGCTGGTAGTTCCTTCAGCTTGGTTTTAGGCCGCTGTTTTTGTACAGTAGAGCTTTTTGTTGGTCAAAATTTACATGTTGGGAATGAGATGAACTTTGAAAATAAAATAAACATTTTATAAATGTATAAATATACCACCTGCAGCTGTTTCAACTTAGGTACGCTATGACTTTTGTGCAGTAAACAAATTTCACAAGACGTAAATAACAAGGTTGTTTTCTTGGATTATCGTTGGAGTTAATTTTATGGAGTTCTACTGAATTTAGTTCTCAATTAAAATATCATAGGAGGTCTTGATGACGGTAACGATATCGTCAGTAACATAATACGTATAGCAAATTTAAATTTTACACTGGCAGCCGGTCTTTCTCTTGGGGGCGTTGAACACGAACGCCAAAGGGTGGGCGCTATGGACGAAAAGGGAGTGGGGCGAGACGAGAGTTTCGCGTCCATGTCTCGTCCCAGTCCCTCATAGTCTGAAACGTCTCTCCTCACAATCCCTTCCTAGTTGGACTGGCAGCAGCAGTCTAACGTCACTGTTTATTGGCTTTTCAGATGTCGGAGAATGAATCAACTGTTACAACGTCAGCTCCAAGCAGTAAGTAATATAGTTCTTACTGTTACTAGATATTTTGTCATCTAAATATCACACCGCATTTTAAAGACGAACCAAGGTGGAAGTCTTTGGTGTTTAATATATTTCCGAGTCTCTAATGTATTCTTCAGTCCTTCAGTCTCTGAAAGCATGAAATCTTTAAAAATCCTCTCTGTTAACTTGTTTAGTTTTGTGTCAGTGTTAGTTCAGAATAGGCCAATGTGGATCCATCAAAAGTACAACTTAGGCGTGAAAAGATCATCTTACCATTTTAAAGAAATGCAGGAGTAAACCTATGAGTTGTTATATATCAGAAATCGTAATCCAGAACTCATTACTGAGTCGGACTCGATCAGAGCAAAATTGTTGGTTTAATGAACGTAGTTTACTTGTAATCACTTTTCTTTGGTTTTCTTGTCACTTTATTTTGCCACTTTATGCGCATAATTGTAGATCTGTTTATAATGCAGAATTTACTAGACAATGACATCTGACAAACGCCGTTTGTTACTTTCGCTAATTTCTGTGGTAAAAAGAACAGAAGATTTAATTGGCCATCCCATGAAACTCGCCACAGTTTGACTTCTTCCCCTTGCGCCTCGGAAGCGAGGTAGAGTTCTCTTGTTAATAACCACAATTGTCCTTGTGAGTCACACGTGTATCAGGCCGTTGCCAAGGAACCTGTCTTCTTCATTCATGAACGATAAACACATATGCAAATGACTTATGAACAGATGTCTACCTAGTGTTGAATAAGAAACCCAATAAAATAGTTTTTGGTTACTTACTCAGGCTTGTAGCATTTTCCACGTTTTGTCAGTTGGGAAACAGCGCAAAGAACGTCGAGTACAACAAAAGACGAACCTACTAGTTTGTAGTGTGTCCCCAATTTTGTCTAAATCGAGAAAAAATTATTAACCGCAGCATATGGGATTTTCGAAAAAATAAACGTGTGTAGACTGACTGCTTGTGGGAGATTCTCTCATGTACCTCTAGCCTTTATCGCAATTTCTGTTCTTTTTGCTACTCTCGAACTAACCGACTGCGATCAAGTTCCTAGGAGGCTTTCTCCCAGCCCATCACGGTTACTTCATTTCGGTGAATGGTATAGTTGATTCAGTTACGATTGACCGCGGCGATAGATCGAAGCCTAGGAACTACGTAAATCATTAAATCTGGACATGATTTGTGTCTCACAGATTCCCTGTTGGCTGCAAAGACACCAGTTTCCACAGCCAAAGTCAGCACCACTGAATCTTCTGATAAAGAAGTGGAGAAGACTACCTCAAAACCATCCGAATGGCCAAGGTAGTAATATTTTAACGCTTGTAATAAAGTTAGTATTGCTAACACTTGGTGTAAAATGGTTAACAGATGAAAACTGTAATGAATTGTCATTGCATTAACACGTATGGCTAGTAAGGGACTTAAACATTAACTGAGATTTTTACACCTCTCTCCAAACATTAGCGTGTTTTGAAAAAACCACAACAGCAACGTTTTAATGGCAGGAACAATGGTAGTGCATGTTCTTTATAAATCCTGGGGAAATTCTTTGCCGTCCTTTGCAAAACAACAACATGAAATGACCGAATTCTGCGTTGTTTTGAGAATGTGAACCTCGACCGATAATGTTTTAATTTTCTATTTCGAGTTAAAGGCTTGGTTCCAATACTTTTGACAAAGAGAAGCAAACTAAATGATTTCAGAGCATCGTGGGATTCGTAGGTAGTGAACGACAATCAATGTTTGTTCACGACGCGCATCTTATTGTGTTTCAGTTCATCAGCGGTAACTTCTCAACGACCCAGCAGCCATGGTTCGAACGCCTCAACAGGCCTCCACCTGGCCTTGAGTACCACCACCACCATGAGCCACCCCATGACGCCCACCTTTGGACACCCCCATCACGGCAGCCTGTTCCCGCACTTCCCTTCATTTCACCCCCACCCGGGTGCATTGGGATATCCTCATGGACCGGCTGGCGAGTCACCTTTTCCTTATCCAAGTAATGCACCAGGGTTCAGACACGGGCTCCACATCGCCGCGCACCACCCCCCTTGATGAGGGCAGGTGGACTGAGAAGGAAGGGGGGCGGGGTTCGGTGTGGACGCTAGTGCTGAATCATGCACTTTTTAGGAAGATTAGGCAACACTCTTGCACTGCACTAGTTAGATATGCAGCTCGTTCTAGAGGTTGTGTGTAGCGGGCAAGTGAGCGAGAGCAGTTTAAGTGTATTTCAACACAGATGTGACAGTCTGAATATGTTGCACATAAGCGCACCAAACAGATGCGCGTTTGAAGTACTGTAGGCCCGCGGGCTCCCTCAAGATGGTGAAGGAATCTCTGGTATTGCCTTTTCCCCCACCGTTCCTTAATCCAAGCCGCAGAGGACGATTAAATTCGTCGATGAGGCTGAATTAGGAGTATCCAAAATGAATTTTAGAAAGTTGTTAGTTCTAAATTTCAATCATTAAGGCAATTTTATTCGAGCTTTACGTTATATTGTGTAGATGATAGGTTGAGTTCCCTTCCACAGAAAGAAAGAAGATAGATATTTGAACAAAAGAAGCTTTTCCATTGTACTGAGTGCTTCAACATATTGTCAAATAAATAATGAACACTGAACAATTGAATTGCACGCTGCCGAGGTATCAGATTGGATCAAACTAACGGTTGTTCTCCTTGCAGGTCCCGAATTTCTACGTCACGAACTAAACAATCGTTTCCTGCAGTCGCAAGCCGACAGAGTTCCCAATGGAATGAGCGCGTCACAGCTTATGCACTACGAGAGTCATCAGCATCATCACCAGCACCTGCACCAACACCAGCATCAACACCAACACTTCCACAGCAATGGAGCACCGCTGTCAACGCCACAGGTACCCCAGTCTGTGGTGAGTGCTGCTCTAATGTTACAGTAACCTGTCACATTTAGTGTCTGTAGCCCTGGTCACATTTAGTGTCTGTAGCCCTCGTGCTAAAATGGCGATTCAACCCGGAGGATAGGGCAATGGTGCAAGGCAAGGGAATATGAGGAGAAGGAGAGTTCATCCCCCAATTATTAATTCTTTCATCTCGGGCAATTTGTATATCACTCCTGGTTTACGGAATCCCTGGGTGGTCCAGAAATGGCCAATCCTGTGCTGAAAATTTTACTCGTGTTGACATCCAAACTGACTTTGCAGGCATTTTCGTTCCCTACGAGCATGGTAAATGTATCCGCGGGGGACTGGAATAACTTTCGAGGGCCGGATAAGGTCTATATGGGGGATGAACTCTCTCACTCTTTATCTTCCTTTGGACAGGGAAAGGCGAGGGGGAGGGGGTGAGGCTGGATTAAGTCAGTTATATTTCTTATTGACCAACTGATTCCAAGACGGTTGTTGGCTTTATTAGGGATTATCGTTGTTTCGGGAACGTATCGAACGTTTTCAGTAGAGTTGCTTTTGCAAACAAAGTTTTAAAGCTGCGACTAGACTAGCGTTTTAGTAGCCTTCATTACACGTAATAAATAGTTCAAGCTTGATTTGAGAAGAAGAAAAAAGACATCTAGGCGATAAAGAACCCGATATATTTTGTAGAACAATAATGTATCAACTCTTTCAATACCAAGGACTCGCTTTTTATCTTTGACTAGAACTTGAGTTTAAAATGTCCGTTTGAGGCTGGTTTTCACGAACACCTCTGAAAATTGTCTTAAAACGCAGCTCTTTGCTTAGCTTCCTTGCTTAGCTTCTTTTCTACCATTTAGCTAGAAATTCATCCGACAACTATGTTCGTAGAGTAAGTTCTTTTCTTGTTTTGTGTTCTCGCCAGCTTGGAGTCCCACCTGTTGGTTCATTCTTTGCTCCCCACACTCCAGCACCTCCCCCTCTCATTCAGAAGGTATTGTCTTTCTATTGTGTTAACTAAGACTGTTTTTTGGACGACATTTCGAACAGATATTGTCACAGTCAGGTTACACACACATCCTGTCAATGGCCGCAAAAAGCGCGGGAAAACTCGCGTAACCCGCGCCGCTGTTTTCCTACTCTTTGATTGGTTACTGTTTGTTGTGCGAGTTTCTTTGAACCAATCCAAACATTGCGCAAAGCAAGCGCGTCAGTTCTTAAGGTACTCGTATGAAAACCGCTGAATCCCTAAGAAATAAATTTTGCTAATGTCTGTATCAAATACGCAATAGAACTTTGCGTCATCTCCACCTTTATTTTTATTTTTACAGACATCTGCATTTAAATTGGCACGAAACGTTTTCCCAATACAAATGCCTTTTGTTTTAAATCAAATTTTTGAAGCTGCTTAAGAAAGGACCCTTGGCAGTCCGGGACAAGTTGCACAATTGATCTTGCTTCTTTCATTTTCTGTGCAGAAACCTGGAAAATGGTGCGCTACACACGTACAGATAGCGTGGCAGATTTACTATCATCAACAGAAGGTAGGATACCTAGCGTTTTTTCCTCTCAAAGAGCAAAGAGTTGTGACGATACAAAAGAGATGTCTCTCTTCTCACCAAATTATCAAAGAGAAGCGCTGAATGATCGAAAGCGAACGATTTCAATATTGTAGTCAGGGAAAGTATTGTGCTCAGGGAAAGAAGTTGTTGTCTGTTATTTTCAAAAATTATTGAAGAAAATCGACTTCTTTCGGTGCAGTTTTTGTATTGCAGAATTTATTTGGGAGAGGAGTTTTGAGTACAGTAGTTAACAATGCAATAATACAAATGTTGTGTTCACACGAGACAGCACTTTTTGAAGGAGGTTCTTGAATGTGTTATGTGGATGTTTGCTTTCCACAGTGCCACAGTGATGTTGCACAGGAGGACGAAAACAAAATGCAGGGAAATTTTCATTCCATACCTGTTAACTCGCGTGAAGACATCGTGATGAGATCTAACCAACGCTTCTTTTTCTATTATCCCGACTTAGGTGCAGGCAGAGTTACATAAAGACCCTCATGTAAAACCAGACCAAGTGTCCATCAGCCGGTCAGGCGCTTGTCTCTCGTTGCACACTCGTCCCAGTACTCACGAAACGCCGTATCACGTGCACGGTCCTGGATCTGCGAGTCCGGTTTCTGCGCCTGCGATACCCACTGGTAGGTCAAGGAGGTTCCGCTGTTAAAACAATCCTAGCTTACCGTAACGTCCGAAAGTAACGTCAAAATATTGTGGCCCAAGGTAAACCCCGAAAGTAGCGAGGTGAAATTTCACTTCGTGCTGCTTTCGTTCATGTTGCGCTACTTTAAAACAAAAATCGGTAAACTTTCATCAAGCAACAGGAATGTTAGTGATCTTACAGGAAATTTTCATGAAGATGAAATTAAAAGCTCTGTTACACAGTAGCTTCAAATTAAAATTGAAAACTCGACCAGCACACTGATTTTGATACAGCAGACTTACGTAGCAGTGCGTCCTATATAACGTTTACTGCTCCCTGACAGTAGCAACCCCATCCCCCCGAAATTAGTGAGCCCTCTCCCTCCGAAAGTAGCGTAATCCCCCCTGAAAGTAAAAGCATATAAAGCTGCTAATTCCGAAAGAAATGAAGTCGTTACTTTCAGAAGTTTACGGTATTCCAATTTTGTCATTTTTAATCCGTCTCGGCAGAGTCTCGTTAGAGCTAGCCCAGGTGATAGTTACGATAAAATATATAATAACTATCATATTCCGATTATATCTGATCCTAATAAGTTTGCACTGGAAGGAAAAATGTATTCCACTTAGAGCGAATTGTAAATTTTGCTATTTCGAGACAGAGAAGCCTATTTCATTTTATCGGGGTTTCAGTGAATTGTGTATTGAGCCATGACCGTCTCAATCCAGCGTGATTAATAAGTTGTTTTTTTTCCATCTTTACAGCTGGATCATTCTTAGGAAGTGGACCTATTCCTGCGGCCCATCCTACTAACCACGGTCTAACACCCTTTGGAGGAGGCTCCGTGGGTCTCTCAGGCGGTCCTCCGATTGGACTGGGTAGTAGCGTTGCCGGAGGACTGAGATCGGGTCTTGGAGCGTCTATATCCAGTTCCTTCCGAAGTACCGCGAACAGTAGTTTAAGCGGTGGACTTGGTAGCTCATTAGGCCTGGGATCAAGCTTCAGTGGTACACACGGGTTAAATCGTGAATGGGGTCGTGTGTCGAGTAGTCCAGCCTCTTATCATTCTTGGCTGAGCCGTGAAACGGAACGAGAAAAGGAACGGGAGCTTGAACGTGGAAGGGAACGTGAACGTGAGCGTGAACGCGAGCGTGATCGAGAACGTGAGCGTGAGCGTGAACGTGAACGTGAACGCGATCGAAGTAGAGATCGCGACCAAGATCGGGATAAGGAGAGAGCGAGGCTGGATTCCAATGACAGAGTTGGTATGCTGCCGAGTAAACTCCCCGATAGGGACAGAGGTACAGTTCACATTTCTGACGAGGAAGGCGACAGCAATCAGAGGCAACGCGAACGCGACCGCGACCGGGATAAGCCCGTAGAAGGGCGCAGATCACCTGGCCGGCCTACTCACTCGACAGGTTTTAATATCGCTAGTCTTACCAGTACAGATCCCAAACCGGAAACATCACCTTCTCAGGAAATCCGCAGCTCGTTCGAGCGGAGTTCATCGACTTCCGCTTCCGTGAGCAGCGCCCTTTCAAGCGTCAGGCGGGAAGAACCGAAGTTACCCGGTGACAGGAGATCATCGGACGATCATGAGCTTGTTATTTTGTCAAGTGACAGACATAGCGGCGGCGGCCATTCACATGGCTTCTATTCGAGTTACATGGACAAACGGAACCTTTACGACGAAAGGGAAAGGTCTCGGGAACCATTCGACCTCACTCGTCTTTCCGTTCGACCTCCGGTTCCGCACCGTATCGGTGGGTACCCACCTCCTCATGTTCACCCTCATGCGTACTCTCTACCCCATAGCCACACCCATCCTCACCACATCGCTCCGTCCTCCATCTTTGCCCATGGAGGGTCCTTGCCGAGCCCGTACCTTGGTGGAGCCGCTATGTCCGCGGTAACACACCCGCCAGGTATACCGGGATTTATTCCTCCGCGTGGAATGCTGGGACTGCCGCTGGCTGGCTTAGGACCACGGAGTAGAAGCCCAGGCGATGGCGTCGGTGCTGAGCATGCGCGAACTGCGGCGGAGATCTTATTGGGTGCCCCGGAAGGACGGCCATGAGCCACACAGTGTAGATAAATGTGCGATTCTGTGGTGTAACTGGAGCGTGTTCCTTCATAACAGCTCTTGGTCTTGTGTATTACGCAGGAGTTTCCGGTTTTCTTTAGGTTCATTCATGTAATATAACGCTTGCTGATGTGGCAAAACGTGCCGTCATACTCATCGTGTAGCTTCCAATTCGATTGTCATAGTTTTTAAAGATGCTGCTCTGTCGGCGAAGTGGAAAAGTTACTGAATGTTATTAACAACAAATGATATTTTGAATGTTAGCCCTTAGTCGGAACAAATGACATCGGCTAACACTCAAAACATCGAACGCTTTGCCGCTCAAACGCTTTATCTTTCTAATTGATAGAAAAATTCGACGTTGAAGTTGTTAACTTCGATAACACCATACATAACGTAAGGTTTCCCTTGAATTTTCTTACTGAAATTTACTGCTAAGGCGTTAAAGATTCTCTCTCCCCTTCCTTATCACATGTATATATTGTTTCTTGGGTTTAGCACTCAGTAACAACCAAATGTGTCTTTGTTGTTGTTTATGATGGATGACGAACTAACGGAGTTTTCTTGAACTAACGAAGTTCATCAGTCGGGTACGCGAGTCGGTTCGGAGGGGTGACCCTCTCATTGATAGGGCTTAACTCTTACTGGCCAATACGGATCGGAAACGGTTCCGATGTTTTCACGAAGATATCAACGCCACTCGTTTCCCGACTGTTGTGACTTCGCTGTGAGCAGGATAAACAGGAATATAAGAATATTTACAAAAAATGAATATAACGGGTTTTGGTGGATCAGCAACAGTCTAAGCCGGTATTTTCCGCACTGTTGCGTTGGATCATTTTGAGGTTTTATTTCAACGCGTTTGTCCGGTTTCACTGTTGCAATATTTGTGCACCAGTAGCGACATATTATCCAAGTTTTGCTGTAGAAAATTGTCTCCAGGATCATTTCTTGCGTCCCTTACGCAGACTGTGTACATTTTGATAAATGTAGATGTGATACGATTATTTGTATTTTCCTCCAAAGTTCTATGAGAGAGAAAGAGAAATATAGAGGAAATCGATTTAAGTTTAAACAATTCCTATATTTACAAGCGAGGAATTAAATTATTTGCCCTCCAACGTGAATGGTGTGAAGTGTCGTTATTGTTACTATAGCCTGTTCGTGGCGTCGACTTTCTGTGCGCGCAGGTAAAACAGTTTTCGCTTCATCGACGTTTTTAATTTAAGTCGATTACCCTGTGTTGCCTTCCTGATTTTTTTACGCACTTGTGGTACGCAGGGGTGGTAAAATAGCTATTCGTAGAGTACTTTGTTGCATGCTATATATGAAATCTTTCTTCGATTGTTGAGTAAGGAAGATTGTGTAACGAGTCGATATGAGGAGAGGCTAAAAGAGACGACCGAAAGAGAAAGCCTTATTGCTCACTTGTCCTTCTTTACCTCCCCCCCCCCCCCCCCCCCCTCCACTCCGTTCCCCTCCGGTTGATTATACGGGTGATGTATGCTCGTGTTAAGAGTGGGTCCTAAGCAGGCGTATTTTGGCGAGCGATCGAGCGCATTTTGACCAAGTCAAACTCGGAAGAGGCTTGGGGAGAGACCAAAAGGTGTGGTCCCCGCCAACTTTTTCTAAACAAACATGGCGGCGAATCTACTCGATCGCGAGTTCATATCGCTATAATTCGTAAACACACTGAAAACGCCTGCACTGCAGACTACCCTAAATCAAACTTTCGGTAAAATGGCAAGTCGGGGTTGGAATACAAATCCTCTAGGTGGTAAAATGAAAATTATTGACTAGACTAGAGGAGACCCCACCAGGTGGAAACAGCTGTCCACTGTTGCAGTTGGCTTCGGTTTGGACTTAGCATGTCGTTGTCATAGTAAACAACCTTGCTTCATATTTAGCTGATCGATCCTGCCTACACCGGCAGCGTTTTCGTTTCGGTCTCTTGCATCATTGTATTTATTGACTAGATTGCCTTGAATATTTTTTAACATGTCTCGACTATAAAAAGGCCTTATTACGATTGTTTGCTTACATAGATGAAGGGAAGGTGCAAACCGAACGTTAAGCCAGTCTTCAATAGCATTCTAGATATTACGGATATTGATTTAGCGGGAATTTGTAGAATATTGCATGTGCTTTGTTACCCATATTTAGGAGGATCCTTGTTTGCAATATTTACCTCATTAGCATGAGCGACCGTTTCTGGTGAAGTTCGAAAAACATTAGTTCTGAAAATTGAAAGGACTTAGCTCGATTAACTGTCACAGAAAATTTGAGCGCAATGTATAGGAAACCTTTTTGATTGTGCTAAGCAGGTTTAATATCTGAAAATTTTACCAAGGGTGTTTTAACTCATTCGCTCTTGCGATCCAGAAATATTGCTGTTTTCGAAAGCCAACTTTTCTTCGAATATTACACCCAAAGAGCCGAAAATTATTTCATCCAAGTTTGACAAGCTCTCAAAATGTCTCTAGATAATTCTAGCTTACGCGTCGCCTTCCGTACGCAAAGTCGTATGTTAATGAGGAGCCGTCTTCATCGAAAATTGAGCGACGAAAATAGGTGGAAATTTTGTCTTCCTTCTTCTAGTAGAAGCTTGCGAGTGGTAAAGATACAAACTCGCAAATGAAAGTTTAACTGCTTTTTCACTACTTTTGTAACTAGATGCCATGGTAGTTTTAACAGTTTTCATGGCTTAAAGCCATTTTTTTCAATTAAAAAATGGTATTAATAGACGAAATGCTGCAAGCATTACCATAAACAGTTTGAAACAATCAATTTTTTTGACAAAATATTGGAAAGCTTTTCCTGGCCACATTTTTTAATTGGATGCTATAGTAGTTTTCTCATTTTTCATGGCTTAAAGCCATTTTTAAAATAAAATTAAAATAATATTTAGACTCTTAGTTCTGTAAGTATTACCATAAACAGTTCGAAACGGTTAAATTATAATAAACTTCCCATATAAGACATATATTGATCCCATGACGTCACGTAATTGATCATGGCAAAAACATTTCCGCTCATTTATTAATAATCAGGGCAATAATTTCACAGTTCAGTGGATTGTGCCAGAGAAGTTATAATCCACATTCTCGTTTTCGCCCACTTGTTAAAAATACACGACCAATATCTGCCAATACAGTAAACAACGGTTCCGCGATAGCGTGACATTTCAGTTGTGACACGTGTCGCCGTACAATCCTTGGAGAAATGCTCCATACACCGATATCATCCTATAAGCAACAAAGACTTGATGGCCTTGACCATGTTTCTTAAGTTTTGCATGTAACTAACAAAATAAGTTTCTTGGAGGGAATATTCGAGAAGTAAAAATTTTGATGACAGATCTCTCGTAACGCAATGTTTGAAATACCTATCCGTCACGTGACCAAATTTTCCAGTGCCCGGATTCATGAATTAAAAATTTGGCGGCCATTTATGATGAACTTATAAATATAGTTGCCCGTGAAAGTAAACTAACATCGGTCGGTACTGAAGGAGTAATCTATCGCAATGTTTTCCTTCAAGAGGAAGGATAAGGACAAGCCGATCGAGACAAAAGAAGAGCGGAGGGAAAGGAGAAAGAAAGAGAAAGACAAAGACAAACATAAAGCTGATCGTAAGGCTCATGGCGAACTAGGGAACATAGTAGCTGGCTCTGACAACGAGGAGCAGAAGAAAGGACGATTTAGTTTTAGAAAGCAAGATAAACGTAGATATGAAGTAGACCACGGTTATGATGGTAGAAATCCTTCACCCGGCGTCGAGTATTCAGATTTTGCCGCTAGAACAGGCCGTTCAGGCAGCTCGGATACGACTGGTAGTGCAGCCAGTGGTTCTGTGCCTGCTTCAATTTTGTTTGGTTCTTCTGCCAGCGTTTCTTCGAACGCTGCGTCGTCCGATACCACACAACAAGCAGGGTATAGAGACTCAGACGACGAAAAGCGATACGAAAATGAGATTTCTCAGGATGGTAAACCCGTTCCGAAACCGCGAATCAAGAGAAAGAAAAGCTCGAGTATCGAAATCAAGTTGCAGAGTCCGAGACAAGCTTACGACTCTTACGAAAACAAACCGGGAGATGCTAGCAACGAACAGAAACGAGCTCACACTGGCGAAATGAATGGTACTTCAGCAATTAATACGAGGCGTTCTGATGAGCTTATATCTGCTTCACAGTTGAACGATAAAAATGGTTCTCCGGAAAGCCCTCCTCCTAAGCCTCCACGCATTCTGGCTGATCGCGCTGGAGTGGTCGAGTTTGAAGTTAAACTAATCAACGTGGGTTCTGAAAACGGCCAAAACAAGGCCAATTCTAACCATCTTATGGAGGTAGATGGACCAATCGCAGCTACAAGTACAGTACAGTCTTTCGCTGATGCCCCCCTTGATCTCGGCGAACCGAAAATAGTTTTGCCGCCTCGAGATTTGAGCAGGTCGGCTGAGTCACTTCTCTCACCATCAGAGAAGACACTGGAGGAGATGGGAGTTGATTTGAAACTACCGGAAGTTCAGCCTGCTATATCGGGAGTCGCTAGGGTTATAAAGCTGAACAGACGATCAAGTGGTGATTTTGGGTTTGCTCTTAGGCGAGCTCACGCTCCAGGTAGCGGGAAAACTGTACACTTTGTCGAACCCGTCGGTACAAATGGCAGTGGGGGACTACTCCCTGGCGATCGGCTTGTGGAAGTTAATGGAGTCAATGTGGAGAACGAACCGAGGGAGAGAATAATCGAGATGATAGCTATGTCTGGAGAGGAGGTCGTTATCAAAGTCATTCCTGTACCGGAGCTTTCGGAATTGAGCGTGAGGAGCGGTCTTGATGGTTCAACCGTTCAACTCGATGAGTCGAATCTAAAAGCTGGAACCCTAGCTCGCAGTGGAAGCAAAAGAATTAAAAAGAAAGTAAGTGTGCATTTGCAAGGTGTATAATAATAATTGGCGACGCTAATGATGTTATTAGTGACTAAGTTATCCGAATTCACAATGTGCACTTCAATTGTGTTTTACATGTTGGTTCTTGTTTTTTTGTGCTCACCAAGGTCGTTGATCACTGGAATTTATCCATGACATCATTTACATTTTCGTTCCTGAGAACAAAACAACTCAGGGGTCGATCTGCTAATTTTTGTTGAAATCGTATTAAGACAAGCTCTGTTTCATCTCTGGCATTCGTTTGTATGTCAATGTTTGTAATGCATCAGCTACCTTAACAAAATTTGCATTAGAATAGCTTTGTTAGAATTTTATTGTGGGTAATTAGTTCATAGTGCAGATATGTGTAGCACATAGTTCATTTTACAAGAATAACACGAAAACAAGTCCCCTTGTTTTGTTCCATGTTTGAAAGAACATGGCACTTCAAAAATTGACAGAACCCGGTCTTGTCAAAACGTAGCAACAGATCTTTGATCCACAGATTGAGCATGATATAAACATGTGATCATTGTATAAATGATTGGGTTACTGTTTGCAAGAGACCTTATGGAATGTCAAAATATAAATATACTTCTATGCTAATTATAAATGCATTTGAAACTATGCTAAAATGTAAACTAAGGAGAGTTTGATTTGTATAAGGACAAACTACTGTTTTTTTAAAGTTATTGAAGCTCCTTTTTTAGTTGTCACCTGTTGTCTCAGTCAACAATAGTTTGATGTGAAAGCCACTCTGTGACAAAATTCAGGAAATGTTTGTTTTTTTCATTTGTGCATCATTGAAACCAAAGTGGATTAGGAATTAGAAACCTTCGATTGCATTTAAATATACTTGCTAAGTTTTGATAGGAGATGCGGCAATGGGAATTTGCTAATACTCTGGAAATAAAAGCCATAGACGAAAACTTTCACACACCAAGAAATGGAAAGAGATGTCAATGTGTAGATGGAAATACAATAGTTACTGTCGATTGCATTACTTAGTGCTTATCCCACTTACGTTCTGAGTTCAGATTTGTCTCGGAAAAAAATACTATCCATTTTGTTATTTCTGAACTGATGTATTGATTACGGGTAAACAAAAGGGGCAAAACATATTAATATTTCACGGAGCTTTATCGATTTGGTTTATTTATGATGCAAAACCTATGATGCAGAATGATTATATTTGTGATGGAGTCTCTTATGAAATTTGAGGTTTGTTTGAATAATTATTGTTATCTTTAATTCTTCAAATTGTGTTCTAAGATTTAGAGTTTTAGTTACAGGCTTATTAATATTTGGTTGAATTTTTTTTGTTCAAAAATGTGCTAATCATGTTAAAAGTAGATAACTTTGGAAGTGGCTCTTATCTCCACATTCAATTTTGAAAGTTGCTTGACATTCTACACTGTACATGTCTCCTCAGGTTATAATGGATGTTAATTGTGGATCTTTTGAGTGTAACTGTACCTCTTTAAATTCAGATTTCCAGGTTAATAATTTGCTCATGTGTGACACAGTGCAAAATTATTGACTATTGCTAGTACCAGATCCAAATAGTGGGTTTAATGTAGTCGTTTTTGTACTGATCAAGAACTTACAAGATACCAAAACAAAATTCAAATATCACAAAAAAATGCAGGATTTTACTGCTTTGTGCTATATCTTTTCCATTATCTTGTACATTTATTTTAAGGTCATTCCACTGAAATAGAAACTGCACTGAGATTTTTGTCAAACTTTGCCTATTGATTGTTTATATTATGGGAACTTAAATTTTGAAATAAAATGAAGGGTCCCCATGTTTGTTTAGGAGCAACAGCACCTTGTTTGTAGCGTATAAATTCTTATATTAGCACCATGATTATAGTCACGATTGCTTGCTTAATTCACATTTCCCATGGTTGCTTCTTGTTCTACACTGAGAATTGGGCCGTACCTGTATTTATTTTATATAGAGAAATTTATCTGTATCATTCAATTCAAAACAACAGAAAAAAAATATAGGTCACCCCACTCATTTCCGAAGAAATGACGATTAACTTTCCTGGCGGGGTCCAGCCGTAAAAAAAGCCACTAATCACGACATGTGAAATTGTGCACAGTAGTGGATGCGCAGTGCAATACTGGGGAATGACCTTAATTGATATTTTAACACTGAAGTTTCACTTGGGTTGGTGATGGGTCATTGATTTCACCAGTGCAATATTTCAAATCACAGTCATTTCCTTTGTGAGTTTTTTTCCATGTCTAGGCCTTCTTTTCTGTACACATTATGTTATATTATAACAGATTTTAGTCTACTCTGTATTATGTCATTTCCTTTAGTCTACTGTCAAGCAAAATTGATGTTAACCCTGTTCCTGAAGGAACAAGGAAGATAATACCATGAAGTAACTGACACTTTGAACATTGCTTAACTGCTAGAATTATAATAGGTGAATATTATAATGTTGATCTTGCCACCCTAGGTGGGAAGCACTATAAGTTTCCAAGGCTGTTGTCTATGAAAAATTATGAGCTAGGAACCCAAAGATTCCTAATCATGAAATCCTGGGTGCCCAACACTTATGTGTAAGCTTATACAAACAAAGTAAGTTTTTCCATGTGCCGAAAGTAAAAAGTTATTGAACTGTGGCACCCAAGCCCTTCCACCGCACAGCCCTGGTTTGATTAGCTTTTGAAGCTCATTCAGTCAGTAACATCTTCCGTTCTCATCTTCCAGGCTAAATCAGAGGAAGAAGTCAACTCTCAGAAGGCGTGGCTAGATGCAGAAAAAGTGTGGGTTGTTCACAAGGCAGGGTTTTCTGGTGGAAGGGTTCAAAAGACAAAGACTATAAGAGAACAGGATGAAACTCCTATGTGTAAAGTGAAGCTGGATCATGGTGGTGAGATTATTACCATTGAAGAGGATAGTGTTGAAAAGGTTAGTCAATCTGTTATTAGATTACTTAAACAGTTTCAACAAATTTTTTCGTCTGAAAAACTGTCATTTAGTTCTTTGATCTATGTTCAAAACGATCGTTCCTCTTGCATTCTGTCAATGCAATCCACAAATCGCCATGCTGCTCACACCAAGCTGCTAAAGAATGCACATAACCCATTCGCCTGTAATACATATGTTATGGAAGACCGCTGAAAAAACATGGCGGTGAGGCTTCACACTGATCATGTAAAGAAAGAACTATGTATCAGTCATGAATCCACATTAATGATGAAGTGGGAAAGGTGGGAGAGGAAGTAAAGTTTAAAATTGGGTTGGGTGGGTTTTTTTTTCATTGCTGCTTTGGGAATTTGTTCATGATAAAATCCACAGTTTTTAGTTTTCAAAGTGAGGCTTGGTTGTGCAATTTGCTAGCCTGATGTCATCATGCATAAGGGCTATTCTTAGAAATTTAACATTACAATGTCTGATACTTCTCTTAAACATTGCTTGATTTGGGACTAAGAAGTTTTGGCAGACTGAAAGAGACTTGGCTTAGAACTGCAGAAAAAGAAAGAACAGCATTGGGTTTTGGCTCATGGAACCAGGCGACAGTGGCTGCCTGTGACCTTGTGACATGGCGCACAAAGGAGAGTGTCTTGCCCTATACCTACTTAGGGTCATGGTCAAAATCTAATCTAAATCTTGGACTAACAGATAAACAAGCAGCGTTGTAGAGAGTATTTTACTGAGTGTTTTATACTCCTAAATACTCTATTTCAGGCCAATCCTCCACAGTATGACAGAGCAGAAGACCTTGCCTCCTTACGCTATCTTAATGAATCCAGCTGCCTCCACACTTTGCGGCAGAGGTTTGGGAGTAACCTTATTCACACCTATGCTGGGCCCAACTTGATAGTAATTAACCCTCAGCAACAGTTAGCTATCTACACTGATAAAGTGAGTAACGGATAATGACTAATATATCTTGTGAATAATGAATGACTTACAGCTAATCCCTAGAAATTTGATTAATAATAAGATGCAAAACTCAGGACTCCAAAAAAAAAGTCTTAGTTTGCTCTTTTAGTGATTTAGTTGGCAGACAACGTGCCTGATCCCTTACCTGTCAAGCAAGTGAGAATGCAAAGTTTCTTGTCAAGATGGAGAATTTTCTTGTCATGAATGGCCAGATGGCATTTTTTCAATAACTGTAATGATCTTTTGCAATAAGGCATCGGTGACATTTGCCACTTGTTAGCGACCCCCTCCTGCACATCGTAGGTTCTATGCCAACTGTTGACGAAAACGGAAACTACAGGTGTTAGAAGCAAACAAAGCAAAAACACTTGTTAGAGTGCATCACTGTATGTGTAGAAGTGTGCAGGGAGTCTGTCATGTTTGAACCTAGAATAGTATAATAGGATTTTCATATGTTGTGAGTATCAGAGAAGGTTGCATTTTTTCACACCTCTCTTTCTGAGTTTTTCGGATCTTCCCTGGTAGCAGAATGTGCATGGCCATAGGTGCAACTTCTGTTGGAAGAATGTGAACATTTTATCCTAGTTGTTAGTGTCACTGACTGATCAATGTCATTCTCATTTCTCTACCAAGCTTGACATTTACTCTTGTTTCTTCTCACAGGTTATTCAGATGTTCCGTGGCTGTAAACAGGAGGACATGCCACCCCACATCTTTGCCGCTGCACAGTCAGCCTATAGGAACATGCTGGCGACAAGGATGGATCAGTCAGTCGTGCTGATGGGTCACAGCAGATCAGGAAAAACTATCAATTCTAGACACATCATGCATTATTTAGCAGCTGCAGCCAGTTCACAGCATTCTGCACTTACAGGTGGGCTGTTCTACACTCTCAATCCTATCAAAATTCTGACCAGCATAACAAGAAAAAGGTTGGAGAATTCATCCGTCCTTCAGACAATCACTAGCATTTTAAACTAATACTTTTGGTTATTTCCAGTGAGAGATTTATATTGTGACTCTAATCTTTGCTTTTTCTGATGGAACTGAAATGTATAAATCTAAGTATACTGGTAACCAAAATGTTCTGTGTATGTTTTTCACAAATAAATAGCAGACTGTTTGTGGAAACTGTAATGACCTCAAGGTTTGCCCTGGTTGTCAATTTGGCAGCCATGACGAAAAATGAAGTCACCAAATGAAACAGTGATTATAAATTATGTTGTTCATCTAGGTGCCACAGTGTTTGTAATTGATTAAATTTATCTCTGGTCATGGGTACATTTTATCTCTAAATAGTATGTTCGATATCTGGCTCTGGTAATACCACAGGTGTATGTTGTTTGTTGCAATTTTTGTTAATAAAATATTTTGTGATATCAGTATTAAAATGTTGGCACTTTGATGCATTTACTCACAGCTTGCTTCTTTTCCAGATCAAAAGCTTGAAGCTATCTATGCTCTGTTGGAAGCCTTTGGCAATATCTCCACTCCCTTGAATCACAATGCGTCAAGGTTCACTCTGCTATTTAGCATGGATTTTGACTCAGCAGGTCTTCTGACAAGTGCTTCAATCCAGGTCAGTCAAAATATGAGATATTGATTCAGTGATGTAATGAGGTGTGTGAACCTAGTAAGATGGCGTAGCATACCAAGGTGTCTTTGTAGCTCATTGTTTAGAGTGCCAACTGGTATCTGGAATGCCATTGGTTAAATACCGTTGGTGATTATTTCTTTGTCTTATGCTCGCAGCAACATTTCATCTTTATCGTTTATTCACCAAGCTGCAAATTTACCATCCTTCATGTAATGAAACTTGTTATTCTGTGTAAAATGAGGTGCTAAGAAAAGCAATGAAATTTGGGAAAGTGGATGTTAAGTTTCATGCCCAAATGTCATATTGACCACTGTAGCAAATCCATGAAGCATTGTTGATCACTGAACTAAGAACAATTCAATCCATTACCCCAAAAGCAAAAAGCCACCCATTCTCCAGACTACTGACCAGCACGTTTGTCCCACCATGTACAAGAACATGATGTACTGTAAGCTTACCTGTATACATGTATGCGCAAAAAGGTGAAGAGGAAAATGACAGATTATGGTCATTCAAGTTCTTAGCCATTAGATCCCAGAGAGCGGATGCAGTCTGTGGGTGCAACCAGTTTTCTAAAGGAATTAATCAGTTTAATAAGGTTGTCTAATGTTATTTGTCTCAGACATTCCTATTGGAAAAGTCCAAAGTTGTCAGGCAATCTGAAGGGGAGAGCACATTCAAGATTTTCCATTATTTGTTAGGAGGATGTGAATCCAAGCTGAGGTAAATATTACTAGCAGACGTTTATCCTTAGCACAGTCTAGTGACCTTCAGATTTGACTATGAGTACAAAATTGAGTATGAGTACGACTTTTCAAATCTAGTGTGTGTGGCTTAGATAACTGCTTATCACACCAATCTTGTTTCTAGGGTCTCCTTATCTGCTGGTAAACAACGGGAAGCAGTGACAGTTCTAGGGATTGAACTGATTTGAATTTGAAAGTTGTACTCGTACTCAATCCCGTACTCTTACTCTAATCTGAAGGTCGCTGTTGTCTGCTCCAATACACCTCAGGATTGGAAGAGATGATAACTCCTCAGGGGGGTAAAGACAACCTATGTTTTGGGCTGGCCCTTTGGGCAAGCTGTCACTAGCCACCATAAGAACATTCCCTTTCACCTACCTGTAGGGCAAGTGGTAGACAGAATCCTGTAGCCCAGCTGCAAAATCTACTAGCCCAGAGCTATCAGACAATAATTTATTTGCATATTGAGTGCTTTTTAAGTATTTTGTATCAAGCATCCTTATAGCAATCTTTACTGTACATAACAGGTTTTCACAATAACTGGAAGGGGGTTTGATTAGTCAACCTTTCATTTTCTGATCTTGTGTTTGTGTCTTAACAGAAAAGAGCTGCAGTTGGAGGCCAAAATGAGTGAGACCAATGAGTTTATGCCAGCATTTGACCCCAAGGTACAGTTTGCAAGATGTTCTATCTGATTTCTAACTATTCGTATCAGAATATTTTTCACTTTACAACCTTGTATGTGGTTGGCACTTGTCCTTACTTCAAGGTTTTTCTCCAGGTTCTCCTGTGTTCTTTGCGATGGCCACACCTTTTTACTTTACTCAACTTGCATGTACAATTTAGTAGGTGCACAGTAGAAGTTTACATGCAAGTTTCTCTCTGTTTAAGTCACCAGATAGCCAGGAGCTTTCTGATAAATGGACGGAGATAGAGTTTGCTTTCCAAATGCTGGGCATCTCTGAAGAGGAAGCCAAAGGCATCTGGGCAATCTTGGCTGCCATTTGTCATTTGGGTTGTGCTGGAGTGACAGTAGGTAATTATTACAGTTTATTGACCTGTAGTTACAACTGGAAGTACTGTGAAGTAATCAAAGCAGGAACTTGTCTACTGATGTCTTACATGTGGTATACTTATATTGCACAATGCAATGTTTCATTTAACCTGTTGCTGCTTTCAGATGTTCTTGTAACTTCCAAGTGTATGTAATTTATCTCAGTTGACTTTTCATGGATTGCGGCATGTCACAGGGTCTCATACATCGCCAGACATTAGCAACCTGCCAAACTAAGAGCACTCCGCCATCACAATGCCATTTGACATATAGGAAAAGTACAAAAAATTAATTACGTGCCAAAATTTTGTTGTCAATGGAAGTTAGTTTTTCAAACTAGCAAACATCATCTGGGTTAGTAAGTCTTGCTTTGCAATCTTGTAGTGTCAGGCTTGCATCGTCCATGTTGTTTAACTTGCCAAAAGGCCGTGTTTTGTGGTGAGAGTGGTTAAGTTACCTTTGTCATTAGTGAAAACAAGTTGTAACAACTTCGAGCAATATATTAATCAAATAAAAACACAAAATATAATACAGCCTGTTTAAAACTTTATTTTCTCTGGAAATATTTGTTACAAGTGTTGGCAATCTGAAAGTGTCGTCAACAGTTCAAATGCCTCTCCAAGAGAATGTCGTGCGCCGTACAACTAACCAACTGCCTCGCTTAAGCGGAAGGTGGGTGCCTGGGATACCCAGGGGCTTCCACTCTAGAATGCTGCCCCCATGGCTGACAAATCCCCGCAACCCAGCCATGAGCCCCCATTCCAGGCACCCGTCACAAATTTTAAATTGGTCAATCGAGCAAACTTAAATCAAAAGTAGACCAAACATGCAAAGTACGCTCGTGAACGCACTGCTCTAATCTTTGATTAATACCAGTTTAATAATTATTTGTTTCAAAGGTGCAGACAACAAGCCTCACTTCGCCAACCCAGCCGCAGTCCAGAGAGCTGCGGCAGTCCTCGGCACCACTCAGGACGACATCTCTGAGATCATCTTTGCGCCGCCACTTGTCAATCAGTTCACCGTAAGAATGCGTCGCCAGAGTCAGTCTAAAACTGAACTGACTCCCTCCAGTTCTGCCGACAATACCCCGGAGAGACAGGCTAAAGCTACTGCAGTGCAGTATATTGAGGCATTGGAAGGATTTGCCATGGGGCTGTATCAGGAAGCTTTTGCTGCGCTAGTTAGGTTCATTAACAAGTGAGTTTGTTATGAGATAAAACTTTATTTTTTGTGCACTCTTTTGAGATGCGAAATAGCTCACAAGTAGCTCACAACCTCTTGTTAGAAAATTGAAGCAACTGTCGTCATCCGCAAGGGTTACAAATGTTTAATTCCACTTCTTCTTCCGTCTTCACCTCAAACTCATGTGGTATTAATGATTAGAAGTATATCTGGTGTTTTGATGTCATATGGAACCATATTGCAGTAAGCAAAAACAAAACACATGTACAAACCTGTATATAGATGACCTGTTAGTCTTGCATTTTCCTGTTGTTCATCTTAAAAAAAATGACAAGAAGGAATATTCCCATCTCTACTAGCCTCCCACGCAGACGTTCTTAGGCTTGTCACGCGTTCCTCCCACAAGCCTAAGAACGTCTGCGGGAGGTGGGAGGCTACATCTCTAAATGTGTAAGCAAGTATATTATTATTGCAATCAGTAAATATGAATTTTCATTTGTGTAAATGTGGGGTTCCGTATTTCCCAGTCGGTTATTTTTTAGAAGATATTCACTTCAAAGTTATACTTGTGTCGTAGATCTCTTCAATGCAATGTGAGAACTGTCACATCAATGCACGTGTTGGACCCTCCAGGCTTCCAAAACCCTGCATCGGTCGGCAAGACTGAAGGAGCGCTGTTTGACGACCTGTGCCACAACTATGAATATGAGAGACTGCAAAAGTTCTTCCATGACACAGTATTCACTGCTCAGATGGAAAGATACTCTCAGGTACAAATAGAGGGTAAACTCGTGTGTAAAAATCTACACTTTTTGAAGTCTGATAAAATAAGTTCTTGTATTTTGTGGTAGTTATAGGCAATTTAGGCTAAATAGGTGCTGAATTAGGTTCTTAATTTCTATGAAGAAGATATATGAGTTAATTACCAGACAAATAAAATTAGCTTGGGTGTCAAACGGTTTGGGCCTTGATATCGGAAACCCGAGTCGCCGTTTTGACTTGGACCACATGTAACTCGTTAATTCTCACTGTCCCGTGTGTGACGTAAGGTTTTATCTGATTATTAAAAACTGGATCACTGGATAATGCAATTCAAGAGTTTTCATTGGCTTAGCCTTCATGAAATATAAGCCATTGCACAGTATACTCTACAAATATGTAAGCGTACGCATAATTTTGTGTGGCGTTGTTAGTTTTTTTAGTGTAGTATTCTATATTTTGGGGGCGTTTTTTTTAAACAGTTATTTCACATAAAACAATTATTTCACATGAGATTATTATCGCCAACATGGCCAACTCGGCGCGAACTCGTTGGCTATTTACCACCTCATCAAACGCGCACTCGTGGAATAATTGTTAACTATTTGACGTAAATTTGATCGGTGATCACTTATGACAAATTTGTTCGATTTCCACAGGAGAACATAGAGTGCAGTTTTGAAAATGTCACAGCCTCTCCTGATCCTGTTGTGTCCGTGTTTGATAGAGCGGCTCAAGGCGTGGTATGTTAATCAGACATGCAGTACTGCATCTTTATTCAAATTGTACCATGTTCTGTTGTTGTCCTGTCACCAACAATTTACTGAGGCTTGACATTCGAATCAAGCAATTAATCTTTCCCAATTTTGTCCATCTGTGTTTCTTTTGAATTCTTTTCTGAGTCTTGTCCAAGAACACAGTACAATGTCTCCTACCAGGGCTTGAATCCAGGCCCCTCGATCCGGCGTTCAGCGCGCTAACAATGAGGCCACCGCGCCTGGCAATGAACCCCTTATCCGATCTTATCAGATCTTTTAGAATTTCACTGGAAAATGCCATATCTTATGCATCGAGTTTAGGACATTCCGAAAACTAACCTAGTCACGATATGCGCGACTCGCGTGGGCGAGACAAACCCTGATGTCACACTTCAACCCAACGATGGTGTGACGTTTCAGCTTTGTCTCCGGTCCTGTAACTTGGCTTTTCTCCATCTGTGTTTGTTTAGACTCGAGGTTCCACGTTAGATCTGAAGAGTGAACAGAAAGGACTGCTGTGGATCTTGGATGAGGAATCAATCTTCCCAGGAGCTAATGACAGCAGTTTTCTGGCTCGACTTTATGTACACCACTGTAATGAAAGTAAGTGTTTCCATTCGTTTTTAACTCGTGTGGTCCACATACCTGATAGAAATCCACACATATGAGGACTTCACAATCTTTATTTCTTCAATCTGAGGACTGTATATCTTCACAATCTCGGTACAGTCTTGAACTACCAAGGTAAGCAATCTTTTTTGAAGCACTCGTGCTTTTCTCTCACGTTCACAATCAACATCTCCCCCATTCTCACTCTCAAAAACATGACTCATCTGTCAATTAACTTGAAGCTAAGCACGTGACCTGATACGTAACTCTGCGTAACGCCAACTACGGATTTCAGACAGTGCCTCTTTTCTAAGAATGGCTGTGTTAAGACGGAAGTAGGAAATTTGCAGACTTAAGAAACAAATAAACACTGCCACAAATATTGCTTGTCCAAGAATACGGCCATTTGGAAGACTAAATTTTCTCGAGAAAACAGAAAAATTATGAACTGTAAATACTTTTTTAGTGTTCGTTAGGCTTTGATGACGGTCAGCTGTTACCATGATTAATGTGCGCTAATGGCAGCCGTTCATGAAGTGTACGTAAGTTGTTGTTCCCTTAAAGGGTATCGAACCATTCATGCGGGACCTTACAAGAGCTGCAACATGACCCACTGTTCAGTGTTGAAGTGAAAAGTTCATTATGCATCAGTGTACGATAGTTTATTTCTGCGTTAACATTGTTCCTAATATCTTTATTCCAACAGAAGACACATGGGTGAGACAGGGACCACTCAAAGACACTTTTTACATCAACCATTGCCAAGGCAACCTGCCTGTCCTATACAATGCAAGAGGCTGGCTCAAAGTGGCGCGGGAACACGCTACCGTTAAGCAGGCTCATCCAGTACTGGCAGAGTCCTCAAAGTAAGTTAGAGAAAGTTCCTTTTTCATCCTTTTTGGTCGAGAGTTCTGAGCCTGCCGTTTTCGTTCGAGGTTGCTAAGAAACCGTGACGATAAACTTAGCCCACGGCATTGCTTGTGCCACCAACAATAAGAGCCTGCTGACATGTTACGATAAACTGGCAAGGTAGCTTTCTTTGTACACTCGAGAGCACTCGTCCACTATTCTGATTGGTTAGTAAAGATCCGAAATATTTCGGATACTTAACGTGGTAACGTGTGGATTTAAAGGTGGATAAAAGAGAAGGATATTAGTTTCTAAAGATATTTTTTAAAAGAAACATTTATTTTAAGACAAAACAACAGGACTAAATTCGTATTGTTTAATTTTTTCTGCAAATACTTTTTTAGGAATTCTATTACTCTACTTACAACACTTGCAAATAGGTTTCTCCACATCGCATCACTACACTTCTACATTTCCATTTGTTATTTTCTTTCTTTTCGAAATTATTTTCCAAATAATTTTCATTGTTTAGAAATTAGTTTATAAAGACATCAGATAAAAAATAGTGATTGAAAGGAAAACAGGAAATTGACCAAAATAAAATGGGAAAAGAAAATCCATTAACTTTTTGTACAGAAGGGTTCAGTGATATTGTAAAGAGGAGATATTTTCTAAAGGTTGTGGAGATCCATTTTAATTGATTTTAACTGCGTTGTTCTGTTCCTTAGATCTCACCTGAAAGACATGTTTTCAAGACATCGTTCGGCCGCTGAGGGCGTCACTCGATCCCGGAGCCTTAAAAAGACGCTGAACACACCCACTGCGATCAAGAAGAACTCACACTGCTTACAACTCATATACCAAGTGGTGAGCCGACGAAATATAATGCTAATGCCTGGGAAGAATTTTAATCCAAAATGATTATAACTTGATTATCACTAAGCCGGAAAGACTTGCTTTATGTTCTAACCATCTCATTAATTCTCAGCATGTAAGAAGCGCCTCTTTATCGCCCAAAATAGCCTTCAAATCACTGCAGGATAGTTTGAATTTAGATTACTAAAAGTTTTAACTATTTTCATACTCTGACACCCATTCCGTGTAGCTTTTTCACTTGTCTTACCCGTCAACCGGTTATTTTGCGTGTAAATAGACGGGGTTAACCTGCGATCAAACGTTCTTCTCGGGGGCGAAAAGAATGCCTGATCGCAGTTTAACGCAAGATATTTGTCTCATTTCAGGACACCATTTTGGACGCCATCCGAAAGACCAAGGTCAACTTCGTGCGCTGTATTCTCCCTGTTGAAACCGCAGGCCAGTTTGATAGCGTTGATGGCGAGCCCGTGAGTAGAACTGGGAAGGAGTTGTCTTCAATGAATGTACCGCTGATCAGACATCAACTCAGGTCTGCAGAAATGCTTGATGCTGTAAGGATACACCGGCAAGGTGGGTTGACTGTGGCACTTAGTTTTAATACCTGCATGTTTAGGTGCCCTCTTCCTATATTGTGGTTGTAGTCTTCCAGAATCACAGACGGCGTCGCAAAGAATTGGGCGTTTCCAAGTTGTTCTCTGTTTCTTTAAGACGAGAGAAGTCTTTCATTTGGGCGTTCTAGTACTCTGACCGTCTCCACACGGGTATTATCAGGGGTTTCAATAAAAGCCGGTTACCGGCGGTCTACCGCCGCCTGTAGGACCTCTTACTGCCGTCTGTTTGGATGCCCAGAACGCTGGAAATCGTATTTCCGAGCTTCTAGATTTCAATTTTTTTCTAGGGGGAGGGCATGCCCCCAGACCCCTAAGGAAAAGGGGCCTTGCGGCCCCTTTAGTGGTCACAGCCGCCTATTACACCTTCAGTGGCCGCTTATAACTGGTGTTATTGAAACCCCTGGTATTATTCGTATGTTGCTTTTGAAACTGTTGTCAGGGGACTCTTTAGTTTCTGCTGTTACAGGCTTTAAGTCATTCACAATTAGTATGCTTCGCATTACAGCTTCTGCACCTAAAGCGTTGGTCCAATGAAAGGAAATTTCAACCGAACAATTCAGTCTGTGTTCGCCTACCTTTCTGGTAAAGGCGTATCCGCTCGTTTTTTTTTATAGAAACGGAATTACTTGTATTAGGTGCACCGGTTTGCGCTCGAGTCACGGCGGAAAATTCCGTCTGGTTGGTTCAATTGTTTTCCGTAGAGAAGATTCTTAATGTGTCGTTCGGAGCGAATGATTAATGATCCAGCTTATCTATGTTCATCTACAGCGGTATTCAGGCGTCGAAGATGAATTTAGAGTAGTAGTTTCTACGTGATCACCAGCGATTACTGAAGTGCGGAGAATTTGATTATTAGTCAGAATTTTGTTTGTAAGCTAGGGTGGAATGGCGAAGGGTATTTGGAAATAGATTATCCTTATCTCAAAAGCATTTTGAAGACTGGTTAAAAATTCTCAGCCTACATTAAATTTTCATTTTCGCTTAAAAGAAAATTATCAAAAAATTCGCACGATTTCCTGGGTCCTCCCGCTACAAACCTGTCGTGGCAATTAAGATTGCTTGAAACCACAAATAGATAACGGACCGAACTGTGGAATTAAAAAAAGTCGCATAATGAATTCTGCCGGCGTAACTTTTTGCACAATAAATCTCTGTCAGAGTCGACCTTTTCCATGTCTTGAAAGCAACTGCTTGTAGTAAGCCGTACACCGATTATTGTGAATCTCGGTCCGGAATTCCAATTTCCTTCAAGTCGGTAAGTGAAATGGACCGGCACTTGAGCATTAGTAATATTTGAAGTTGGTTAACATCCAACACGGGCACTTCAGCTCGCTAAACTCTAAGTGACTTCAGTTTTAGAAATTTTACTTTTGTGACAGGGGTAAACTCTTGTAAATACAGCAGAGGTTATGATAAAGCTCCTACCTCTAGCGAATTTCGAGGCAAAAGCATTAGTTTAAGAGAGTGGTTCCGCTTGTCCGCGCAAAAAATCATCGCCCACGCACTTGAGCTCTACCTTGTCCCTTGCGGATTAGCTCGTGCACGTACAACGGAAAGGCGGACACGGCGGACAACGAACGAGGTTACTTGAGGGCTTGTAACTGCTTCAGAAACTCACGTGGCTCACTCCTCGTCGCTGAAGCCGGCGCACAACGAGTCTAAAACTGTACGGTGTGACCCAGAAGTGAGAGGAACAAAGCTTGAATTCAAAGTGAAAGCGATATTCTTTCCTTGTCACGTCGATTCTTTGTCCAATATTGTAAGTAGATTTACAGGTGCAATCATTTGATTTTCTCTTTTATTTTAAGGGCTGACGAGCAGTTAATTTCTCATTAGAGCGTTATTGCATTGTGAAACCTACAGAAGACGAGACTAGCGAAATACAGTGACGTTGTTTTATTGTGTCGGCCAATTCTTAGAACAATTCTTAGAACAAGGGTTAGAAGAAAACTTTTAGCTTCCAGTTAGAAGAACCAGTATCTTAAGATTGCGAAATAGAAGGAGTTGAGCATAGCTGCGTGATTTAGAACAAGTTTTGTAATCTTTGTTAGCACCTTGAGACTTGATTTCGACACTTGTGCTATGTTAACACAGGTCAGAACACGACATAAAACAATGCAGGGCAAAATATAATTAAAGGTTAGTTTAAAATGCAAATTTAAGATTTCGGTGTCAAACATGTGAACTTAAATAATAGTTCCTCTTGCTTGTAGAGGTTGGTTCATTTTTTAGTTTTTCGAAGTATAACTCTATTAGAGAAGATGAAAAGGGAAAATGGGGAATCTTGTTTGTTCATTTGCAACCATTTTATATTATATGGAGGTTCCATATTTAGGTCTTGTTGTCCGGAGTACAAATTTTACAGTTCACTGTGACGACTAGATGGTGTTTTGCAAGCTACCAGTTCTACGCAGATTATCGTTTTACCAATTTAGTGCAAATCGAATTGATTTCAGAGTATGTTTTGACAATTTTCGATGATTTCAAGGTTGTTTGCGCTCTAATCGAGTATTCATGACTATCCGTCTGTGACGGAAACCGCAGAGCCATTCGAGGACCTTGGATGCTTTTCATAGCCGGTCGGAAGCCCGGTCGTTTTGTCCAGAAATATTCTTTTCACTTGCACGAAACAACTTCTCTTCTGCGCTCTCGTGAAGATGCCTTCTAGTACTGAAGTTGTTTTCAGGGAAGCTTTCGTCCTGAAATCAAGCATTTTAAAGTTCGAATACGGTATTTAGCTTGTAACTTTAGCATTTGTCTCGGCTAGAAGTTGCCTTTTACCAGCAGTGTGTTGCGGTTGAGAACATATATTAGTTCTTTGCCACATTGCAGTTCATCAAATTGGTCGATATTGCTTCTTCTTTAATTGTCCTTGCGGTTGTTCCACAGGCTTTCCCGAGCATATGCCATTTGGCGAGTTTCGGCGCAGGTTTGACATTCTCGCTGCTAGTCAGTTCAGGAACACCGGTCCAGTCTTGGACGAAAAGAAAGTAAGTTGACATTGTTGTTGTGTTTTTTGCGATCAAATGCATTGTTCGTTTATCAAGTGTAATATCTGGGTTTGTTGGTAAGTTTGCAACAAAATTTAACAAAACATTTCACGGTTAACTACTTCAGGAAATTTATTCAAATATTGCTACTTAGTTTCCATTGTCGAGTGTTCTTTTTTTAGACGATGTATTCGATTGTTGTTGGACTAATTTATTTGTCCTTAACCGCACTAGCGTGGAGTATTGACAGATCCTTGAAATGGAAATCAAATAATCGGCTTTAATTTTCAAGCCAGATCATCTCCTCTTCCTGACATCCAAGTTGCGTATTGCTTGCATTGCTGGAATGTTTTCTTTGAAAGGGAATGGGGAGGGGGTGTTGAATGCACGTGAAGGTCGACAATACTCTTGTGAAGTGTACTCCAGGTTATGATAAGCCCGGGGGGTGGGGGTACTCCTAGAAAAATTGGGTCGGGGTATGCGGCTCGCTTCTTAAAGTCCTACGATTTTCCCTTTCCTATTTTTGAGCTGATCAAAAATTCAATACCCTATTTACTTGAAGACCTGACCTTTAAATCAATGCCATGTTTCAGACGTGCCTTTCAATTAGCTCCCTAGTTTAGACCGATGTTAAAGGCCTTGTGAATGGCTTTTGTTGATGCTCTTATCTCGATAATAATGGAAAGGTAGTTTCTTCTAAAAAATATACCCAACTCAAGATTAGAATTTTAAAAGCTCGCCCTATTTGCGGTCAAAATGGTCAAATTCGATATATTTCTGACCAAAATGGTTCAAAAAAGGGCCGCGTGTGTTAGTGTAGCCCGTATAAGGAAGGAACCCCCCTCCGGTGATAAGGTGACCCACATGCTGTGATGTTCAATCGTTGCTTGATATTGTGTTGTTTACAAAATGCCTTCAGTGAGCAGCAATGTTGGCTCGGTAGTTGGTGACCAATTGTCTAAAATGTCTTTTTGTTCCTAGGCGGTGGAGACTCTGTTGGAGCACCTTGAACTCGATAAAAGAAGTTATCGTCTTGGTCTAAGCCAGGTAAGACAGAATGCAAAGATGCGTTTGTACTTGGAGGGGGGAGGGGGGAGGGGGAAGGGAGGTCTACAACACAGTGTATCTTGAGAAAGATGTTGGCTCATTAACCCAAGCCTCTCATGAAAAGAAATCCGAGAGCGCACTCCCAACAGCTTCTGCCCAGTGTTCAAACACTGAGCTACAGTTGACTAGCGAGAGCTAGGCCACACACATAACCTACTTAGTATCCAAGAAAAATACCATTATTTCTTTAAAGTGTATCTTTATTTTGTCACTCCTACCACCTGTCCCGTGCAGCTCTCTTGCTTCCTCTCCCTCCTCTTGAAACTTGAAGCACTTGAAAGGCTTTTGAAGACGAACCGTTAACTAACTGCGGTGGGTAGAATTAAAAAATACAACTTCTGTGATCTTGTGGCATATTAAAAAAACTACGGATACGAGATCCCCCGAAAAGCCCTACAGATCATGAAAAACAAAGCTTTCTTAATTCTCAACGTGTTTATAAGTTATCGTTCAGAGAAACGGTCGTTGAAAATCATAGAAAACCGCGCTCGACAGACAAAAAGTTGAAGCCGTTACAAATTAATATTATTTTGAACTGTTCGTATTATCTATAGATCAGCAAGGAATCACCTGTTTTCCAGCATGTAAGATTGCAATAACATGCCGGGCTCCAACAGTGTTTTATTCTTTTGATGTGGACTAATCCTGTCTTTGTACGGCGCTTTTATTGTTTACAATGCGTTAAGTCAAGATTAGATTGTTATTTTTCCTTGACCAAAGAGTTTCTGCCGACGGCGAGATTATATCGCATTTGACGATCGATGTGTTTTGCAAAACAGTTCGTAGCGTTTGGACTCGTGTCTGTTTAATTGATTTTTTATTACTGGCAATTTGGTCGTTAAAGGCAGCAAAGGTTCGTGGTCACTGGTAATTATTTACGTACTGTTGGATTTGTTGACATAGTTAAGTTGCTTGATTTCCGTTCGATGCTCTTTATTATTTAGTTAATTTCATCCGTTCTACCTTCGTTTTGACGATCTTTTCACTCGAAATGGACGATTTTTAGTCTCTTACTGCCCTCTCGTTGTTTTTGTCCGTTTCTACGAGCCGTCATTTCATCTGTGTGCGACGATTTCGTGTTCAATCGTTTTGTACAAAGTGAATCAGTCTTGTGTCTGCACACGCAATGTGTGAAACGAATTGGTTGCTAAAAATCTCAGTCGTGTAGAAATTGTGCTTGCATTGAAGAAGAAACATTGAAGACGAAACAAAAAACTTGGCTTCATTAGAGTAAGCTTAGAGTTAAACCGGCCAAGAAACACTTGCTTGACAGTGTCGTTGACCGTTATCGCTATAAAGGAAAAATATAGTTCTCAATCAATCGATTGATTTAAGTGAAGTGTATTGTTGAGTTATTATTTATTTCACGTCTTGTAGTGTGTTAGATGAATGTCGTGTGAACTGCGTACGAATTTCTGTCGTCGACTACTGATCAATATGAAAGACCATTGTTTTTGGTTTATCGCAAATCCTTCGTCTCGACAATGATTACATTAAAGCACATAGCCGCAAGGTTTCTGAGCTCTCCGTGTTATGAAGAGTCTTTAAGGCTTTATCGCCCCAATGTGTTAGATGGAGCAAGCTACGTCGTTACTGAACTTTGTGTGCACCGAAGGCCTCTTGTATACGCCTCTTGTAAATGTCTGCTCTTTACTAAGTATAGTACATTTTTGTCACGGTGTAAGGTCAAGACTGGCCCAGGATTGCTCTGTCCAAGATGTAGACAATCAGGATTAGTTATTACAGAGCTTGGTTGTCAATGCGGGCTTTTATATGAAAAGGCCAATTCAAAGACAAACAAACAACTGCAAGCAAGTGTTGTGTTGTCATAAGAGACAGGAGTTATCGGGACCAGTGAACCGAATTCTTGAAGTAGTAGAGGAATAAACCTTCAAATTCTGATCCTCTTTGACCTTCACCTATTCGTCTTTCTTGTTCTACAGGAGGCAGGCGGAGAGAATACAGGCCTCTCCCTCGAAATTTTCCCCTAAATTTAAGTTGTTTATTCGCACAATGATTCACAGCTCGTCTCAGTCTTTTCTATTTTCAGCCATTCATGTACTTTTTTGGTAAACAATTTTTCTGAGACGATGATAACTTAACCAATCAGGGTGAATGTGTTGTTTTTGCAGCCAATAAGGAACAAGATGACTTGGCGTCGTATGCTTGTTTTCCCGCGCTTACCAAGATTCGCCTGTTTTCGCCTGTCTTTTATTTCGTCCATTGTGTTTTTCTGCATTTGTTATTATTGGAAAGACGTGAACATTTCGGTTTTGTTTTGGAAAGCCCCAGAAACATTGCAGGCCTGCAAAGCCATTGTCTGTGTCTAAAAGCGGAGAGGTTTTCACGTCTGGAATTAAGAGTATGTAAATAAAACAGCTCTGTAATCAGAAGCTTTGAGTTTTTGCTATGGCTTTCGGCGTGCGAAAACTTTTCTGGATCCTTGAGAAATGGGCCCGTGAAGGACTTAACAAGAAGTTCAAAGAAAGACACCATATTGTCCTCTGATTTGGTGGGTAGGTCACTGCGCATAAGGGGCACCTTCATTTGCTATCGTTACGTCCTAACGGATGCGTCAAGTAATCTTATCATTGTAACTAGAACACTTTTGTTTTGAGGTTAAAGAAGTCATGTTCAAAACACATGATAATGTCCCCCCTCCCGGATTTCTTTGATAATTGTGGTTTGTATTTCTTTTCCAGATCTTCTTCCGTGCTGGAACTCTTGCTCAATTGGAGGACGCCAGAGACGAGAAGACAACTGGCACTATAGTAGAACTACAAGCTTTCTGTCGCGGATTCATAGCGAGAAGAAACTATAAAAAACTGCAGGTAAACTTCCATTACAAGTGAATTCCACGTTCAGCATAGATTGGACACATTGGCAGGCAGCCCAGGAAAATTCTTCTTTATTTCTTTTTGTCTATTTCAAACTGAAAACGTGCTTCGTTTCAATGACGTTGTAGCTCAATATTTGGTTTAATAAAACTCGTGCACGTGTGCAAACTTATGACAGTGAAGACAGAAGCAGACTGCTAGTCGTGACTTTTTCCTTGCTTCCCATTGGTTATAGGTTTTCCCGCGCTTGCCAGATGTTATAGATTTTCCCGCGCTTGCAACTGGCTAGGTCCGCCCTTGCAGCTGGTTACAAGTTTTCCCGTTTTTGCGATTGGTTGCTTTTTAGGTGCTCACCGCTAGTATCACCGTTCAAAGTAACAACAACATTACACACTGTTTTTTATTTACCCTTAGATTCAGTGTACAGCTATCCGTTGCATTCAAAAGAACATCAGGTTTTTCTTGGCAGTAAACAACTGGCCCTGGTGGAGATTATATACCAAGGTATCAGATGAGTGCATTTATTTCAAATGGGGTTTTCTTTGCGGGTCGTTTAGTCTGTTTTTTTTTTTTTTAAGTTGAATGTAGCAATTCGATAATCATGATTTTGGCTTTAGGTTCGAAGTATTTTAGTTGCTGGTTTATAACCCTGTCTCTTCTATGTCACATTTCCTTTGCCTGCATAACCTGTTTTATGTGTGATCATGTTTAGGTTCTTCCGTTGTTAGATGTTCATCGAACTGAGGAAGAACTCAAAACCAAGTCGGTAAGGATAATGGTTTTGCTTGTAAACAATCCAGCTCCGTCTACACTAATCCGACACGAAAACAAAGCTTTTCAAACCGGAGGAATTTTAGTGTGGACGGAAAAAATTTGAAAACGGAACTTTTCGAAAGGATGGCATCACGATGTCATGTTATTTGCCTGGGCAAGGCTTACTCAAACACAAATCCCAAGTGGCCGGTGATTTTTGCGTTTTAATTTTTTTTTCGTCGTAGTGCGGACAAGAGGTAAAATGGCTATGACACAAGTTGCATGCCTTTCGCGAGCTTGGCACGGATTGCGTACCTGTGTCTCGTTTTGATTGGTTCTTTGCGTCAATTACGTTGCTGTGATTGGCTAAATTTATAAATGTATTACTTTGGTGTTGGTTTTACCACAGTCACTTGAAGACCACTCCACTCTTGCTTGTGAAATGACTTTCGTTGAAGGCAACATGTTGCTTTTTAATTGATTTTCTTTTGTTTTTCTTTTTTTTTAGGGAGAGATCGACACTTTGAAATTAAAATTAGCAAGACTAGAAAGAGAAAAGAAAGAATTAGAAGAAACGAACGAGAAACTTCAACAAAAGGTACATATGACCACTTGTACATCTATGCAGGAAAATGTAGAAACCCGAAAGAACGTGCAAGCCGGTATATGCCGGAACGAATTTTCTTAAATTTAACAAGTTGACCATTGTATCTGAGATTTACCTTTTAAATGAGTCGAAACGAAATAATAAGTTTGGAATACAGAATTTTATTTTTAAAAGGAATTTTGTCTCAATTGATATTAAAATTTCAAATTATCAAGCTCAATATTTTATTGTCTGAGCCGCGGTTTCCGCGTCACGAGAATGTTTCCGTGATAATTGACATCTTGGCGCTGTGTCAGTTCCTAGTACAATTTTCAACAGTGATTTCCAGTCTGCTTAAAGAAATAATTGTCTTTCAGTGAAACCTTATTGTATTGTTGATCCCAGACGTCTGTTGAAATGGCTTTTTTTCTGTCCGTTGCACGCACCATTGGTTCAATTCACAGATACAAAATAAAACAGAAGTGGTCGCGACGTGATGACGAATTTCATGATCTTTTGATGAGTAAATCTCCTGTCGTCGGGCAAGTTTGTCGAATTTCGCACTTTCTAGCAAGATACAATTCAAGATATGTTACAGAGAAGTCTTCAAACGATAAAAAAACCATCGTATGGATTATATTTGACCAGATTTGCTTCGAACTTGCTACCTTTGAGGAATTTGCCACAGCCGTAGATAGAAGTATTGATTCTTCTGACGCACTGCCACTCTTTGCTTGTAAATGGTAGATCAGGATAGTATCCTCTAGTGTATGAATTTCCATATTCTCACCACTTGCAATTGTAGCTGAAAGAAAAATTACATTCTCAGACATTTTTTATTCGGGTATTTTCCTAACGAACTTTTTCCTTGAAAAGTCGAAAGGTTCAAACTCTTGAAGAGTTTGAACCTTTCGACTTTTTGAAACTTATTGTATTGCTTGTTTTCCAGATGTTGCTTTTGTTAATGCATTTTCGTTAAAGAAAAACAACTTGAAAGCAGGCTAATTCCCATTCTTCTTATCTTCGTGTTTTAAAAGCAACAAAATCCTTCAATTTTTGTATAAAAACATTTGACAGCAATGTTATCGTATTCTTTCAGTATTGGCGTGTTTTAAATCGTCTTATTGTTTTCTATCTTTTCGAACGAAATACTGTCGGAAAGAATTTGAATATTCTCCATCCACGATCTGTTGTTCTGTCTAGCGTATGTCCACAAGACTTTAATGGATTAACTTAAGCCTACCTCTCTAAACTAACACAGCTTAATTGAACACTGGGTATCAATTTTCTAAAAGTAAGAAAGAAAGGCAGGAGGTTACCTTATAATGTATGTGGGGAATGTCTGGTTCAGCGTCACTGTCATTATGAAGCCATGTCAAGGATGAAGCATATGAAATTATTCAGTACTTCTTTCGCAATCCGTCTAAAACTCCCGTAATCCTTACCATGTGTGTTTCCCCATGTCTCTTTTACCTTGTTTGTTTTTCTACCGTAATGACCAATTTCTTTAAGGTTTTCTTCTAGCTGAAGACAGTTTTGTATCATTCAAAAATGTTGCTTTCTATATCGTGGCAAAACTCCTTTCCAAGAGGGCTTTATTGTAAAATTCGTCACATGTTTAAAGTCTTTAAAGTTAATAGATTTTTAATCAGGTAATTAATTCTCTAGGTCAAGTTCTCATTTCTCTACGCAATATCGTTACAATGTAAAGCATCCTGACTAACTCGTGGTAAAAAAGGAAATTCATTAACTAAACGTATCGTAGATAAATAAAGTATTGTATTTTATTATATTGTAATGGCTCTTGAAATGATCAACAACTAATTTCTCTAAACCGACTTCAAGAGAAATGAAAGACAATTGGTAAGGAGAATTGCTATGTCCAGCTTGGAACCAAAAACGATCATTTATATTCTTTGCATGTGACACATTTGGTTGTATTTGACTTTTGGTCTCCATAAGTGTTGTGTTTCATTTTCACAGTACTTGGGAATAACATTTATATATAGTGCGTTCGTTGTTTGCATTCTTAAACTGCCCCATGCAGTGAGGAAAATTACTCCGAGACGAACAAATGGTCTTCGTTTTAGTTCAATTAACACGAAGTAGATTCACTCCGGGATTCAAGGAGATGTTTTTGAAGACGTAGAATTGTCGACGAAACTATGAGGGTGTGTAAGTGTAGTTTTGTACTGAGCCGAAATGTTTGTACACTGGGTTTGATAACGTTTGGAATCTTCCACAGGTAACCGAACTATCAGCGTCTCTTGCTGACGAAAGAGAAACCGCCAGCCATGCCAGTGAAATGCTTGAAGGTGAATCAATGGAGAGAATGAGATTGGAACGGCAAATGCAGGAACTTCAGGTTTGTAATGGCTTGTATCTGTAACGATGAACTAACCTTAACAGTGAGTGAGGCCCGTCGACCAAACGCTTGTCTTGTGACTAATGTTTTTGACAATAATGATATACTTAAATGCAACATAAACACTTGTTAGAACTTTCTTTGCGGTATGTTTGCGGTGTTCTGTTGAACTGTTGTTCTATCCGAGACATCCAGGGTTTGAGTTTTCTTGGCCAGCTCTCCCGCCTGGTCTATCGCCAACAAACTGCTTGAATCACGAACCTATGTTATCATTAGACCCTTTGGCTTATCGTGTTTAACAGGTCTTGATAGAGAAATGATCTGGGTAAGAGACACTGTCTTCCCTTCACTTCTCTGTATCAAAATGCTTAAGGATAACTGCAGTTATGTAAGATCTGATCGTTAATCCGTTTAAACTACGATTTTATTGAATGCTATCGATGAAAGAAGCGATTTTGTGATAAACTGAAGTTATGGGTAACAGCATTTGGGATGTGGGAGCTGGCCCACTGGAGATTTGACACCCCAATTTCCGTTTTCATGGTTTCGGAATACTTACAACTGATATGGTGGAAATTAATCCTGTGTCTGGCGTGTATGTAATGTAGGAGTTTAATAACTTAATTATTCTCACATTCAGTTTTTGACCTCGGCATTGTTATTTTGGCACCAGGGATGTTTGCTATGTGTCAGGAATTCCCCAGTTATGTATGAGTCAGGGGAAATCCTTCTATTAAAGATGGTAATGCTTGACTCTGGTAAAAGAGGGAAAATATTGCGTCTTTTGAATTGCGTGACTGGTATCAGACTATCGCGTGACTTGATCGCGTGACGGGCTAAATTGCAATAGCCTCGTCTCGGGTGTCTTGAGCCGGTTAGAAGGAGATTACGGTACATGAAGTTAATTTCCGGATCCCATAAAAATGTGAACTACTTTCAAGGGAACTGTTTTTCCTTTCACCGGGGAATTTTCATTTATTTAACTTTCATTCTTTCGTCGTTCTGGCGTGAAATTTCAGCGGGCGTGAAATTTCAGCGGGAGTTACCTTGAGTTCATCCTGTTTGAACGACATTATTTATTAGCCTGTCGTTTAAGAAAACAAAATCAGATAACTTAGTGATCTAACCCCTGTTAAGATATCCGGTGTTTTCATGAATATTTTCCGTAAATCCTTTCCGACTAAATCCTGACCGTGAGAACTCGGCCTTGAAACTGAAAGAAGCACGCAAGACTCTTAAAGGGCACTACGAAAAAAGTCTCGGTAAAGATTTTTCGTTTCTTTGGTGTAACGAGAAAGGTATATATGTGCACGGTTTGTCGCCATACCGATCAGAAAGACGCGAGATTATAAGTCAAAAACTGTAAGAAGTTGAAGCAACTGAAGCTGCTTTGGATAATTTCCGGATCGCATTTAGAAAGAAGCAGCAGATTTCTCAAGATGATCACAGTTTGCAGAGTTGAAAAGGTGAATCACTTTTCTTTGTGTTGCGGAGATTACTAAAATTGCTCAATTCTATTTTAATATTCATAATCTTGAGCCGTTTTGTTTATTTTTCGATGGAAAATGCGAAAAACCTTTTAAGATTTGTCAATTCAGTGCCGAATAATGGCAGCACAGATGTTGACATTGGACTGAACTGAAGCTTGCCTGTGGCTTAGAAAGAATATGCTTCGTAATCAAATGTGTCTTCTCACTTGCCAGGAGTTTCTCCAGAGTGTGTCTGGTCGTGTTTCACGGAGTGATTGATAAACGGTTTGGTTTTAACTCGGTTTCTGTCGAAGGAAACAGGCTTGCTTTAGTTAGAATAGGTTTTTGTTAATGGGCATTCCTTCTTAGGAAGGCGAATAAAATTAAACTAAAATAAACCGCAAATTGATCAGTGTTTATAGAAGTATTTGTTTCCTGTGTAAGCAGCATCCGCGCGGAACTTACATCTAAAACTACGCGAAATATTCAAATCTGTAAGACGTTTTCAAGTGGTGGAGGAATTTGTTGAATCTTAGGTTTGCTGTACTTCAATCATTTTGTATTCCTTTATTCCACTGAATTCTCCCAAGAAATGTCGTGAGAAACGTGAGGCAACATGCATTGAGAATTGATATATTGAACTCGGGATTTAAAGACTGATGTTTGTGAATTTATAGGAATCCCTGGAGGACGTGAAGAAGAGAAAGGACAAGCTGGAAGTGGAACTTCTCGAGGCGAGAGCTCTGAGTGTGTCTGCCACGAGGAATGTCGAGAGACTAGAGAGATATGATGGCGAAGGAGCTTCCGAAGACGAGGAGGAAGGTAAATTAAGGTCGGGTTGGCTCGGAATTTCTCGGAAGAAGAAAGTCAATCAAAATCGGCTTGTCTCGGAATTTCACGGACAGTTGGGTTGTCAACCTTGATTACAATATTTTCACTCCAGGCAAGAGACTGAGCCCACGGTTACGTTGGTCAGGGGCGTTGATAAGCAACATAAAGTTTCTCAACCGGTATTTTTTGTTTTAAAAAGCACACACGTCTATATCTTAGTCTGTCGCTACATATTGTAATTTATTATTTATTTATTTATTTTATTCACTTTTGCTGTGTTTTCGTCTGTCTTTAACGCTAAAACAGAAAAAAATCAGTACAGACAGGCCGGTCTGTTTATTTAGTAGTTGGTCTGATTGGACGATATTGCTTCGAAAAGCTCCCATTGAAACTGCTCTTTGTTCTCCCTTGGCTAAAATGAAGAGAATAATTTTGTTGATCCCTTGCTTTTGAAGTCTGCAATATTTGTTTGAATTCTGGGAGTATAATTTATCAGTTGTCAGGTTTATAACGAGGGATGTTTTCAATGTCCTGTTGCTGTAGAGTCGTTTTATCGCGAGAGATACATCCAGGCGTCCAAAGAACATGAGCAACTCAGAAAGAAATTACAGAGTCAGGCCGAGCAAGAGATAGAGCAGCTCACCAGTCAGAAACGACTGCTCGAAAGGAAGGTAAATACGAAAATTATCACATGACCCAAGCACGTCATATTATAGAAAACCTAGCCCTCGTTTGACTGTAGCCGGACTTGACGGATATTTTATTAGAGTGTTGACAGCTGGTTCTGATAGAGCCAGGTAAATTAAGGAATTAAGTACATTGCAATAACTCACGTATTGACTGAGCAAAAGGGGGCGTTGTTAGATATTTTCCAGTTTCTTGTTCAGGCCATGTATCTGAAGTGTGCGATGCCGTAGGGTGATTGCTTGAAGCCTTGTTCCTCGGAGGTGTGTCATGTACGATTTTCTTTGATTCAGTTGACAGAAGAGAAAACCGAAAACGAAGAAATGCAGCGCCAGGCCCTCAACATGAAGAAGAAGACATCTCGGGTTCAGTCAGAAATGGAAGATTTAAAACTACTGCTGGAGGAGGAGCAAAGTAGAAATGCCGAACTTGAAAAGAAACAGAGAAGGTGGGAAGATTTTACTGTATCGTGTCACTTAACAAAGTACATGTACAAATTCTAAGATAAGTATATCGGCGAAAAATTATAGACTAATTATCGTGTGTACAAGGGGACCTTTCTCTGTCACGTAACGCTTTCCCTTGAGAAGAGGGACAGAACTTGGCTATAGGGGACTTAACTTGCGTCGGAGCCCCGTCTGCCGGGTAGAAAACGTAAACCGGCTGTTTTAAACCGATGATGCTTACCAACACGACATGTAATTGTTATGACGACAATGTTCGCAGAGTTTCTCCTCTTTTCTGGGTTTTCGGGTTTTCAAAAATTTAAAACTGAGACACTTGTTTTAACATGCAAACTGGATAAGCCAAAGAGACAGCGCGAAATCGTTGATTAAAATTTGTTGTGAAAAGAACAGTGCGTTGGTTGCTTGTTATAACTTAACCAATTGTTTTGTTGTGTCTTTCAGGTTTGACACGGAGATTCAACGCGCAAAAGATGAACTAAATCACGAACGGAGTTTGAAAGATAAAATTAACAGGGAAAAAGAGAAGGTCCAGACAGAAAAATACCAACTGGAACATGATTTGGCGGTAAGTTTGGAAACCCGGTGGCGCCAACTTAATCGCCGGGCGTATTGAGGTTTTCCCTTTACAGAGGAGAAGAAGACCTTTTCTGTTTTAGGAACTGGAATCTTTTTATGATTTAATTGGAGGCGGCGCCGCCGCCTAGTGGCGGGGCGCTGGATTTGTAATCCTGTATTCTGGCACTGAATGGATTTGTGTCGGGTGCTGAATACTTCGACACTTCATTAAGTTCTTTATTTGCAAAGGTTTTTCGTGAGAATAGCGCGAACAAAAAAAGCAGAGTGAGGTAAAATAAGCTAGACTCCCTGTTCGGCGTTACTAAGGACTTAATGAATGTTATATAGGGTTTTATTGCTTTTTTTAATGGAAGTTTAAGTTCAGTACTTGCAAGACAGAGGAACACAGCAGTTTCTTATAAAACTTTTTCAAGTGATTGATACCTCGTTATGTAAATGTTTATTCGTAGGAAACGCAAGAAGAATTAGAGAAGACGAAAAAAGAACTGGAAAAGATTGAGGGCGATATAAACGATATCACCAAACAAGGGCTACAAGGAGGAGATGTGAGTGAAATATAAGACTTGTTTACTCGTGCTAATATTCTCTTACTTGACTGTGTTCACTGTTGGTCGGACATATCAGATTTATTTACCCGTAATGCTGGTGATAAGTCCACCAGTGTTGGGGAATTATGAGATTTTTATTTTTACCACTGGTCCTGTTTATTGTCTTGGCTAGTGTTGATGAAATTTAAGACTTGATTCGTGGTACAATTTCCTTACCTGACTGTGTGCACTGTTGAAGCGACCAATCAGATTTATTTATCTGTGCTCGACCAGAATTGGTGAAATATTACACTTGTTTGCTGCTGCTGTCATTAAAAATAAGCGAAAGGATGGAATTAATTTATGCAATATATTGCACTGTTCTGTCCTTGATCACTGGTAACTGTATTTCTGATTAATTTATTCATGCCTAAACTAAGGGCGGAAAAATGGTAATATTTAAATCACTTTGTCACTTTGTCTAAATTCGGCAATCTTCGGGTTTATTCGGCATATTTCGTCGGCTGTCGGGGCCTCACAGGTTTCTTGATCGGATGTTTCCAGGTTGTCGCATTGAAGAAAATCATCAGGGAACTGGAACAGAAAGTTCAGGATCAAGAAGAAGAACTTGACGACCAGGCAGGACAGATCCAAATGCTTGACCAGGTACCAAAAACAGTGGGTGTGCATTCATAGAAAAGTCAAGCGATTGGTGGTACTAGAGCGGGAAACCTCTTCAATGTTCAAAGGACGCGGCAGAGTTTGGTGGTAAACTGAAACCGTCGCATTCGATTTGACAAACACAGATTCGAATGATGGGATAGAAAGGGGAACCACTTGGAAACTCACCAGCGATAAAAACACACATGCCGTCATTATCAAAAGTGAAATGTGAAAAATTAACATAAAGGAAAGTATACAAAAATAGTATATATATCTTTATGCTAATTTTTTCACATTTCACTTTAAATAATGACGGCATGAGGTCGTCGAAACGTCAAGTTACTTTTCTCGCGTTGATTTTCTTGTTAACACATTTCTAATCTTTGAAAAATCACGCAAATTGTTGGAAGAAAAGGAACACTGTCATCGAAATTCGTTGATATTATACAGAATAGGATCAGAGCAGAATGATATTATGCGAGCAGATTCTCAAGCAGGGGTCGGCAAAATGCACAATTCATAGACGATTTACGGACAGAATTTATCCAAGCCTAGGTTGCATACAACTCGGAAAATTTATTTATTTCGTTTTTTAGGCCAAACTTCGTTTAGAGATGGCCGCAGAGCATAACAAACTTATGGTGCACAAGGATTTGGAGGCAAAAGACGAGGAAATGGAACAGCTCAGATATAACATGCAGAAAAAGGTAAGATAAGCGCCCTTCGGATACCTTCTACAATTGCCGAAATATTCCCGACTGTTAATCTTGTAGGAAGTACTACAACCGCATACTGACAGATCTTTTTTTAAATTACAGATCAAACAACTCGAGGGACAGCTAGAAGACGAATATCAGGAGAAAACCGCAGCTGTTAAGGTAAGCACGGACTATTACTGTTGAGGATTTGATTGCAGTGATTTTCAATGTTTATTGAGCTCAGTGGTAGCCTTCGTAAGGTGCTGCGTCGTGACGACCTATCCTGCAAAATGTTTAATTTCTTTTTTCGTAACCGTATCAGTCCTTCCTCAAACTTATCACTCCTAAATCCATTTTGGTTTAACATTATTTTAACGTGTTTGTTGTTTTGTTAACTAAGTGTGCTACAATTTTGGGATTTCCCTTGGACTTGATGGTATTAACTCAAATCTTTTATGTATTGTTGTTTTTTTTCCCTCAGTCCAAACGGGAAGTCGACAGACGACTCGAAGAACTGCGCGATCATTACGAGCGAGGCGACGCCGAGACCGAGAGGAAACTAAGACGAGAATTAAAGAAGACCAAAGCTCTACTGAAGGATGCTCAGGCGGTCATTGAAACTCAGGCCAGTTGTCATCCGCACTCTACCCCGCTTAGAAATTTCCTGGAATGTTTTCTTTATTTGTCGTTTATAAGCTAAGCTTCGTTTTTGTTTTTCAGTCCCAAAAGCTGCCAAAAGAAAGAAACCAGATGAAGGCTTTGAAGAACCAGGTAAGCTGATTTCGAGTTCAGTTTTCGGAATGAATAGCCTCTGTCACAGCTGTTTAGTTCATCACGCAACGAGATTTTGTACTGCTATCATAAACTAGGACTAAGAACACGGCGACTCTATAGTAATTCTGAAGCACTGAGAAAGGTAATTTTTTCCCGTTCATGCTCTTACTCGACTGACTGACCTCAATTTGTTTAAAATATCGTCAGGAATGCTAATTTGTCGAGTATTCCAAAGTACATTTAATTACTTATGTTAAACGAATAGCTTAAACGTCTATAGATATAACCCCCTGCCTCTTCGCTATCGGCCCAGTAAGTTCCATGCTTGGACCATTATTAGAAATCAAGGAGAACTGTTAAATTTTATTCTGTAGCTGGTGCACTTTTAACCTTAATATCGTGTCATTTACAGCTTGACGACGCGGAATTCGCAGCTCAATCTGCTCTGAAAAGCAAGAAGAAACTTGAAGAGGACGTAGCCGACCTACAGAGTCAGTTGGAGATCGTGACCAAGTCCAAGAAAGAGGTAATGCATGTCTGGTAAAAGAACATATCAGTCAAAGGCAGTGCCATCTGTTAAAATGAAATCTGATTTAAAAGGGTTCTATCATCAACAGCCGTTAGAAAAATCAAAAAGCCAAAAGAGTTTTGGATCGAAAAATTGGAGAATCGGCATACGTGTTGAGGCAAAATTACAAAAAAACATCGTTTGGTCCACCTTAGATAATCAAAAAAATCATCTTGGTCTTAGGAGCATCTGCTTAGTCACTGTTTTGACAAAAAATACAGTAACATCCTCCTGGTAGTGTCCCTTGATTATTATATAATTTTACTGTAGTTTTATTGTAACTGTTTTTCTTTTTTTGTAGCTGGAGACAAAATATATGACGACGCTTAAAGAGAACACTGAACTACAAGGTAAAGTAGACGAAGATGAAGACGATATTGATTCACTGACGGAGAAGAACAGGCAACTTGTAAAACAGGTTTGTGTCATCTGAGAATTTTATTTCCTTGCCACCGACCCTTTGTCTATCTCTTGTTCTTTCGTTAGTTTCACTTCGTCTAAACTCTCTTTAGTTTAGCTTGTTTGCGAAAATCGTAAGTTTAATTCTTAATTTTTGGATTCACCAGTAATTCTAGTTTGTGTATCTTGCATTTAAGTCTTTTTTTTTATAAGTCTTTTCCTTGCCTGACGTGAAAGTTCCAAAGAAAGTATATGTTAAGAAGAAGAGAACAGGTGTTCAATTTCTACCTCTTCAAGTTCTTTTGCTATGTTTTATCACACTATGTAATCACTAAGGAGGTACCCAGTGTCGCGTATTCATCTTTAATATTGTCACGCACAACCTGTTGTTAGTTTAGTTGAAATTTCATTGTTCCATTCCGTTCTCAGTTGACAGAGCTTCAGACGACACTGCGTGACCGCGAGGCTACCATTCAGGAGATTACAACTCAAAACGAAGGCCTGGAAACAAAGGTAGGGAGACCAAGTCACGCACATTAGACAGCACACCTGAAAAGCCAATGTCACACAATTTTGGGAACAGTACGTAGACGTCACACCCCGTAGTAAGCTTCTATGTGGAAGTTTACTGGATAATCAATACGTATTATAGCAGCAGCGGTATTGTTGTTCAACGCTACCTTTCAACGTGACAGAGGCTAGAAAAATCTGTAGAGCTCGCAACCCCATGTGTTGATTGTCACGCCTTGGTCACGCAACACATTTTATTTATTAATATTGGCTTTGTCTCTGCGTTATAAGGTTCAGCACATGTCAAATCGTCTTTCGTACTTGGAAGAGTCCACAGTGGAAAAACATCAATTTGATCAAATGGAGAGCAAGGTGTGTATTGTTATTAAAAAAAATTCATGTAATTTCCAGGGCAATTTCTAGCCTTTGTTTTGATTTCACTATCCCTGTGTTGCAGAGAAGAGAACTCGCCACGCAGCTGGATTTGGAAGGATCATTTAAGAAAAGACAAGAGGTACACATATTTTGGTGTCTACCACTCCAGTGACAGAGGTTAACGCGAATTTTCACTTAACATAGAAACTACTGAGTTCGCTGTCTTCAGCGAAAAGCTGACCAACGTTAACGCTTGGAAACTCTTTCTGTGCTAATATGACGTGGCATTTGTTTCCGCAAACTGTTTTTGTGTCCTTCTGTTGCAGATTTGTAATTTTTTTTTCCTCTTTCATTGTTTATTAGGTCCAAGTCGGCCGTTTAAAGGACCAAGTTCAAAAACTCAATGACGAAAAGGAGGATATTCAACTTAGGGAAGGCAAACTCACTCAAGAGAATGCCAGGTACACACTGCTCATTTTTACGTTTTTTTTGTTTCCTCCACTCCATTCTTCAGGGAAATTGTGGTAGATATGAGAGAGTATGGTGCTCCGAGCGCCTGTCTTTCTGTTTGTTGTTGCTCATATAGGTGTTTGTCTCGTGTCATTAGACTGGACCGTCAAATGCGAGAGTTAAAGGAGGAGATGGCCTCATTGTCGAGACAGGAAGAAGAACACAAGAAAAGGAAGACCGATGCCGTGAGTATCTTGTTCAGCATGTCAGTTCTCAAGGTCGATACACAACTATATTGTCCTTCTAGTATCATTGCATTGATGAGAGGACAAAAGATTAGAATATAGAAACGCATCAACTCAGTTACAGGGTTGCCACAGGTCAGGAAATGGTCAGGGAAGAAAAGTTAGGGAAAATTGAAACGATTTAACACGGCTGATTTAATACAATTAAAAGGCTGGAAAAACATTTTCAATACATAACTCTTGATTCTCGCGTCGCATTGGTTATGAAACAAAGCAACAGCAGTTACAACGTTTCAGCATCCGTGTTCCGCGGTTGGGTAATTCCTGTCTTAAAAACCCTGTTGTCAAAATTCAAATTATCCTTACTGTGTTCCATGCATTACGAACATCATGAGCTTGGAAGAATTCAATTTAGCTATCAAGAAGACGATATCTCTTTAAAGCTGTCCCGTTTCTCCTCTTTGCGTATGATAGGTGCCTTCTTGACGCATGGGTAGATTGCGGAAATCGCGACAAGCTGTTTTTGAATCGGTCGTTTTGCCTTTACCCCTTTTAGAGATCCGGTTAACCACCTGGTATTTGATTTGTACCACGACTTTAATTGCCTCTTCGAGGGTTTTATGAAAAGGATTGCAACATTTCAAATTATTAACGCAACAGAACCACTTCTACAAAATATGCCAAGGCTACCTTTGGTTGCGGGAACCATGTTGAGTTTCTTTCGCTGAATTTTCAAAATCAGGCTATTTTCCACCCACTTTATCTCGGAAACGAAGTCAGTTACTCCCACGTTTTGTGCATTTCTGACATAAGTAACTGCGCGAACGTCGTTAAAGCGACAATATTTCTTTTATTTAACAGGAAAGAGAGGTTGAACATCTTGAAGGTGTTGTAGCAAGTTTAAAACAGGAATTAGGCTTGGCAAAGAAACGAGTAAGCGAACTCCAGCACGCCTTGGAAGACGACATGCATTATGACTCTGATGGAATGTCGCACGATGACGATGACGATGACGACGACATAGACCTCAATCTAAGCGACGATTCCGATGATGATTTTAAAGACAGTGGTTCGCGACCGTCGGGGCCTAGGTCTTATCGATCCCTCGACGAACTCGACGACGAGGATGACCTCAGTGATCGCCTCAAACGAAAACTGAACGATCTCAAAGACGATTTACCTCGTTCGATAAGAGGATCGCGACCTACCGCCTATTCGGTGGATTCGGACGTATTCGAGAATACTGTGCGGCACGATGATGACGTCAGTGACTCACGAAAGGGCGGTCGAAGGGTAAGCCAAGAGGACCGACCCCATCGGAGATCACGATCGGGAACCGACGAACATGATACGAGTGTCGAAAAGAGACGAAAGAAAAGCGATGATAAGAGAAGAAAGAGCGTCGAGAAGAGTAAGAGTTTTGAGAAGAAATCCACGGATAATTCAATACACTGACTAGAAGAGTAAATTGTTGTAAATGATTTTCGCGATGAAAAACTTTTACGACGTTTTTGAACAAAGATTTATGATAAGCGCATCGTTGGTTGTTGTGGCCGCCGTGAAAATGTATACTGACAGAAAAACGGTCGCAGAACAGCTAAAGAGTGGCATGGGTTAACCTGACTTCGGCGAAAAGCTTGAAAAAAAAAACCATGATCACTGAAACTCGATAATTACGAATTGATTTTGTAGAATAGAGCGTGAGATAAATGACAGAAGCCTGATGAGAAGTCAGGAGAAGCTCTAACGATGGCCATTAAGAAAGCGGATTGTAATATGGACAAACTTAAAAGAAGCAAGCTTTTCGTTCTCAAAATTGTTAATATTTATTTCCGTTGCAGCAAATACCCTGTAAACAGTGGGCTCAGACGCTAGTGATAAAATCGTAGAGAATTCACTGTATCGAGCAGCAGTCCTAACGAACCAATTTTGTACAAGCTAGTTTGTGTTATGTCGTTTTGATGTCGAAGCGAAAATCATCCAACCACGAGATACAATAAGTGTATTGTAATTTGTCGTGAAATGTCTTTGAGGTGAAGAGAATTTCCTTTTTCGTTGTAATATATGTTGCGTTACACACTTAACGACATTCCTTATGATGTGAGTTGAATTGTGCAATGGATATAGTATCCTTGCCTGTCAGAAATACTAATTTTTGCAGGTGAAAATAGAAAAAAAGAAAGATAGTGGAAATAAACGTAATCGACGACGTGATCTCGCAAAATGAACTGTACAAAACCCGGACTGTGCAGCAAATGCTTGTACTTGCTTTTGTTTGGCTTTAAATAGAGCTCTGGTAGTTCTTGAATAATGACAGTACAAATATGGTCAGAGAAGTATCCGAGGTAAAGTAATAGTTAATATTCTTGTGCCACGAAATCTAAAGATTTGTGGTCTTGGACGTGTCGTTTAAAAGGCGCTATTTAATTGGTTATACCCTACGGCCAATTTAGAAGAAGCCAATCGGCGCGAGTTGATCGCGTGCCTCTTGTTAAACGTATCCGTGACTCGTTAATTGTTGAATCCAAATATGGAGTAACTTTAAAATCATCGCCACTGGTCGCAAATCCAATTTGATTTGGTGATTGTAAATGAAGTTATTAACTCTCTAAGCCCCGATACCATTATCGAATTCTTCTGACTGTTGTCAATACATTTCGTACATTTTTAGTTGGGAGAATATGTTAAAACGTCAAGAATAGTTCGCTTGGTGATTATTTCACTAAATCTCATAGCCTACTCTTGATTATGCATTGAACATTGTGAGGAGAACTTGCTAACTTATCATTGGGGTTTAAGGAGTTTAATTCGGCTCCATGAAACACAATATTTCTTATATATAAACTTGAAGATATTTTATATTAATGACTGAACAGAGTTCATTTAATTAGAGTAGTTATTTTTGTAAGTGATGTTGCGTCGCGATGTTGGCTGTAAATGAGGGATTTGATTGGTGTAAATACAAGTGACAAACCCTTAACGTTGATCTTGTTGCATTTGTTTCAAGCCTCTTGATATGACTTCTAAACGGGCCTACTTTGCAGGGCTTCTCTCTAGTATGCACAGCGTGAAGAGACTAAGGGTATGCCGGAATGGGATGCTGATACATCATATGGTAACCCACAAGCATTTTTTTTCAGGTTACCTTTTTCAGGTCGTCGCCGGTACCTATTGATATACTCAAGTGCAGTGAGGCACTAAGGGTCCCCTACCACACTAATACATTTTCGTTTGAAAACGTATACTTTTTGATGCGGTGTGGCCTGCCGTTCACACTTAAATGATAGACAACGCTGATGACACGGAGACTTTCGAAATCGGTTTAAAAAGTAGTCTTGAAAACGCTTCGTTTCTAGGTGGACGAGTGAAAAGGGAGGCTTTTGAAAAAGGTGACGAATGGGTGTCATTAAATGTCCTTTCCATCAGCGTTTTCAGACGTTTTAGTGTGGGGACGATAGGCGAACGCGCTTAAAAATATTATGCGTTTTCGAAAACGCATGGGTGTGGACAGGTAGAAACAAAACAAAAATTTTAGTATGGGCGAAAATATTCCCAGATGAAAACGGAGTCTTGAAATCGCAAGGCCCTTAGTACCCGAGCTGATCGGAATCCAGACTTGTTTACCATGATGGTGAACGTTTGTGACCGTCGAGAACCCAGAGCAGCGCACAGAAATTAATTTCTAAGTCATTTTTCCCCTTTTTGCCAAATTTCAAGGGCAAGTGCTGTTTCTAGCTGCCGAAATTGACTTCTTGGAGTAAAAAACCTCCGGTCTCTGGAATCGAATTTAAAGACCTTATGACGTCACTGGTTGTATGCACGAAGGAAGCCCGTTAGATTCTCTCTTGTTTTCACTTGAAATTCACTTTTTTGTGGTTAACTACTAGTTTTCTACCTCGTAATTTTTGTCCAGCCTTAAAATACACATTGTAGACGTCTAGCGATTCGCCAAGTGCAAGTGGCGTTACGTTAAGTCTCTTTTTTTATGATATTCCCTCGAATGAGCCTCGATTGCAAGCTAGTTCCAGTCCACTACCGAGAATAAAACTTATTTTTCCACCCTTCTCTTGATCTGGTCTTTGTTCTTCCCTGGGGGGATGAGGGCGGGGCGTTGTTTTCAGCAGCTGTTTATCGAGCCAACCTGCATATATATTCATTCTGATGCAAATTTATACCCCATTCACACCAAAGCTGAAACATGTTTAAAAGCTGTTTGGTTAAAGTGCCCATAATGTCAATTTTTTTTCCCTCATCTAACTCTACATTCCACCCAAAGAAATTCTGCGAAAAAATTTTTCGATTTGGATAAAATGCAATTTTTTTATAATTTTTTTTTAAGACATTCAAATTTGCCGTCATTTTGGTCCACCATTCGCACCAGTCTTCCTCGGTTTGAAGTGAGTCGTGACGTAGGTTCAGGAACACGCGATTTGGGTCGTGACTTACCTGGCTTGAAAACAAGATGGAATTTTGCTTCAGAGTTGTCTCCATTTAGTTAAAAATGCCGAAAAGGTGCGTTGCTGCTCGTTGTGACAACGTTAATGATCCCGCAAACAATATTAGTCTTCATCAAATTGCGTTTTTTGGTGAAACATGCGCGATAAAACAGAAGAGACGAAACCGGTGGGTAAACTTCGTTCTGCATGGCTCGAGCGAATCGTCTTCATTTTCATAGCTTCGACCGCTCGTACCGACTTTACGGCCTCAACTTCGACATTGTCATATCAGTCATCTTGACTGAATTCCGCAGTATTATCACTTTCCGTGCCAGAGAACTTCTTCAATAGCACACAAGTAAAATAGGAAGGATTTAAAGCATGGAGACCACTAAGGAAACGTAATAAAGCTTACAATATCGTAAAAGACTCGCACACGCACTATGTATTAATGCTCTAAAGGTGAACTAAAAGTGAGGGTCCTGAACCTACGTCTCAGACACCAGTCACGTGGTCATGTTGAGCACGTTACTCTTGTGATCAGCGGCAGGGGTCGACCGCAAGAAAATAGAATTTTGAACTTTATAAAAATTCCTAAAAAAATTGCGTGAAAAAACAAAACCTTGAAAAGGAGCATTTTACCTTTGCAAAAACCGAAAATTTTTTTTACGAAAACTGTAACAGTAAAGATTATTCTTTATTATATAAACATCAGTGTTTTACAGAGATTTCTGCCACTGAGAAAAGCCATGTATTTTACGATATTTTCACGTGTAAAAATATCAGCCAATCAGAAGTCTTCTTTTGTTGCTATGTTTTCGTGTTTGGGAATGGATAATAGTAGTGTTTATATAATAAACAGAATAATACGTGGACGCTTGGAGATATGGAATTTGTCTTCTCGTGTTCACATTTAATATCTCACTCGTTCGCTGCGCTCACTCGTTCGATATCAATGTGAACACTCGAAGGTAAATTCCATATTTCCGCGCACCCATGTATTATTCTCTATTTCTTTACTGGTTTATATTGAAGCTACATGTATTTCTTTCTGATTTCTCGTCTTTTTCCCAAGGGTGATCCACGGAATGTGGTCACCATTATGAGTATTTCGATTTGCAAATTTACAGTGAATTATGCATACGAGTTCATTTTTTAGCCAAAAGTTCGAACAAGAAGCAGTCGCGGCAATTATCTCAACAAAGTTTAACAGGTAAGACTTGATACTGCATATCTGTTGATTTTTCCTAAACAAGGTTTTACAAACTCTAAGTGCCTTATTCCATTCCCACCTGCCTTATTAGGGCCTTCAACTGATGGTCGCCCCAGCATTGGGTCTCGGCCGGTTCTTTCATTTCAATTCCAACCTTCTTCTCGATTCTTCGATTCTAACACTTCAGTATCTATGATTCCAATACAATATTTGAGAAATTTTTCAAAGCCTTCGAAGATAAAATTACCCGGGTATTTTTGAAGAAACTCAATGTTATAAGTACTGTTAAACTCCGACCTGCTCTGGGGATATCTTTGTTCAAGTTGAAATGTGAGTATATGTCCTCTATATTGCTAGGCTGGCTGTATTTTCACAATTCATTGTCAACAGTGACGTTGATGTTATGCCTTTCATCGAAGGTCCCTTTCTTGTACACCCAGTATATTGATGCTCGTTATGTTATGTTGAAAACAACTTGACAAAGTCTTAAAAGCATTGCAGTGGAATATAATTTGTCTTTTTAACTGTTGGTTCTCACAGATCAGGGATGAGATTAAAAGGAGTGAAGTCTTTGCTTCATTGTCCTTTGTTACAAAATGTTTGTTTTTCCTTTCTTTAGTAAAAGAGTCCTCTGTGTATTTACTGCTGGCCACGATGCAAGACCTAGGCCAGATACACTCCACCAAAATTGTAAGTGTTCATCTCATGATATTACATGTACAGCAACAATGCCAGCTGAAAACAAGCAATGATTGCAGAATTTATTCCTCTAACATGCTGCCTATACCCATCTGTTAAATTTCAAAGAAGAAGAGTTAAAACATTTGTCTTCTTATATTTTCATGTTAATATTTTCTTAATTTCACCATCTCCGTACCATCTCCCCCAGGACTCATGATCACGCACACTAGACTGCGTGATTCCTGCTAAAGTAATTTATATTCAAATTGCTTTTAATTACTGCAGGCGCAAGGCTATGTAGCCACCCATCTTGCCACGAAAACCTCACAGCACAGCAGCCTGAAACTCCCTTCATCGCTTTTCAAAGATCTCACAACAGAAACTATGTCTGTCATCAACGATAACTGGCAAACAACAAGACCCACCATCAAAGAAAGAATTAAGTTTATGTTCAACAGCGATCTCTTCAGCGATGTGAGGTTTGTTGTCCACAAGGCCGCTCAAGGCGGAAGTGAAAGTAAACTAATGGTTCCTGCCCACAAGTTTGTGTTGTCGATTAGCAGTCCTGTGTTTGAAGCCATGTTTTATGGTGAGCTGGCGGAGACTATAGACTCTATTGAACTGCCTGACTGTGAGTACGACAGTCTGTTGGAGTTGTTTCGTTACATGTACAGCGATGAAGCGATGTTGAGCGGAAGTAATGTGATGGGAGTGTTGTACTTGGCGAAGAAATACATGGTGCCTTCACTGGCTGCTATATATGTATATAAAAAATGCGCTAAATAAAATCCATTACCATTACCGTTATCAAACATAGCTTATTTGAACTGACCGATAGATGAAAATGAAAGCTACCATAACCAGAACAAACTATGGAATCTTTAATATTAGATATCAGGGCGTAAAAACCTGGAATGCTATCAGTGAAAACATTAAACTTCTGTACAGTGTTTCTGTCACTTAAACAATTTAAGAAAAAGTTCAAATCAAACATTATTACAAGCTATTAACGGAACTATTTATTAATAACTCTAATTTTAAATTCCTTTCTTCTGCTAGTTAATCTGTCCATATATTTTATTCTCCACCTTTTTTCACTAAATTTCTTAAGTAAACTTAGATTATGTTTGTGTGTTTGTGTATTTGTTAACTAAATCTTTAGTAAACCTGACCCCTTTAAAAACTATTGTAATAAGCACTAAGGATGGCTGTCCAACCTTATTAGCCAATGATGGTTATTTTGGGCAGGCATGCACTTTATTTTATTTTTATTCTTGTCTGTTTTGTAAATTTAAATTAATTAAGGGTGCCAATAAAGTTGTTGTTGTTGTTATTGTTGTTGTTGCTACGTAATCATACTAAAGTTGATTTGAATTGTGATGTCACTTATGTGTTAGGGGAGAGGTCACCATCATGTTTCTTATTTTTAATAATTACATTTAGGCCATGCTATTCAGTAACACATTTCATAAAGCCCTACAGCACAGCATTGTTTACAAGAGCAGTTGTGTTCTTCTCTCACACTGTTCACCGCAGTTATTTCATATGTACTAAACTTCACTCCTTTGAGTTCATAATTATCACCAAGTAAGTGTCTGGTCTGGAAATATTGTACTAAACTCTATATAGATGGTAAAAAGTAAAAAGCTTTATTAATGTGTCAATGTATTTAGTTTTCACAACTAACTGGAAAAACAACAAAAAAGAAAAGTCAAGTTATTTACAAATAAGATATAGTAATAAAAATGTAGATACAATTAAAATATGCAGCATGTATAGATTGTACAATAAAACATTGGGTATATAAGAGGTAGTGTCTAAGAATTGCAAAGGTTACAGCAGCTATTGTTGTTGTTTAAGGACGTTCGCGCCAATTGTTTCTGCGCATCCTTACTGCGCACGAAATTCACACAGCCACGTCATTCATCGAGTGCGCGCGCTAAGTAGTAAAGTGAACAATAATAGGGCAAATGGCCATAGGTATAACTTTGCGTGGAGTTAACGATCTTGGACGTTCGGTGACCGCTATTTTTCTTCCAATGGGTCGTTTTCTCTACCGATTTTCTACGTTTTGCGAAAAAATGAAGAAAATCTATCGAGTAGAAGTTTACTTTTTTGCAAAACGCTCCATCGAATTCCGTTCATTTGACCTCTTGGTTTAGCTGTGTGACATTTTCAAATGCCTCTTCAAGGGTTAAGGTTCGTGAAAATGATGGCAATATTTGAAATTATAAACGCCACAGATTCACTTATACGAAATATTGTTAGGATAGTTTGCCTCTGTTGACTTATCTTTGATATTTTAACGTAAAAACCCTGGAGACCATTCTGAATTACGCGCACCAATTTATCAAAATCATACTAGTTTTCCACAAGCCTTATCTCTCAAACGAAGACAGTGACCCCCAATTTTTATTTCATTTCTGTAGCAAGTAAATCATTATGTCTCCACAGTACTGATGTTTTAAAAAAATCTATCGAGTAGAAAATTTTCGCGCGAAAGTCCTTAATAGTTACTTTTTAGCACCTCCTGGCGGCTGGAGGGGTAGGTACGTCATTTTCAAGATCAAGAGTTGAAGTATACAAAAGGGGTAGGAACGTATCCCAGACTGAGACAATTGATCTACAGCAGTAACTTAATATTATCGCTAAGGTTAAAAGAGCAATAACCTCTCGCTGCCAACGTTGGCATTTAATGAGGGTTGTAGCTCTTGAATAAATAAGGTCTCTTTTATTTTACAATGGAGGTCAGTTTTGCCGGACGCTAGAATGTCAAAATGATCCCATTTGATGTTATGGCCCGTGGTAATGATATGATCAGCGATAGCTGATAGATGATCGCTTTTAGTGAGAGCCTTAAAATGTTCAGTTTTCCTGTCGTGAAGTCGTCGTTTTGTTTTACCAATATAAAACAATATAAAACAAAACTTGGGAGTAAGATCTTAAACCGAAAGAAACTATAAGGCGAGTATTGCAAGTCAGTAAGTATTGCGTTGCATATAAATTTGCATGTGATGTGTGTGTTAAAAAAGTGTCTTAAATGTTTTTAAGGTTGTTCGCAAGTTTTACGCTGGTCAAGTTATTTCTTAATCAAACCTCTTGAAGAGAACCTGCCGTTTTGTTCAGGCAATGCACTTGGCGGGTGGGGTGAACTGGGGGTGAGTGGGGCATTAGGTCGTGGTTGACGGAAACATTGAGGTACTTTTTTAAAACAAAAAATAGCAATAAAAGTGCAATAGAATATGTCTGTATGAATCTGTAGAACCACTGCCTTAAGATAAGAAACAGTGTATTTTTTGTTTTGTTTATTTTTATTATAGATAAATGTACTCCTTTTTTGAACACTGTGCCAGTCATATTCAACTGACTCTCAACTAGATTCCAGTGGACAAATCTTGGATGTCCGACGGAGTCTAGTCGTCCAATAAAAGTAGAAGAGCTATCTTGAGTCCACTTGAGTCACCGGAAGTCTTACAATACTTTGAGGAGGGCTGAGAAGTCGTCCGATTGAGTCCATCGGATCCATTAGAAACACATCGATTCCGATGGAATCTACGGAAGTCTAGTCGTGCCATGAGCCAAAAAAAAGCACACTGCAGTCGATACCGGAGCACGCTACACATGTAAACAACTCGTTCCTAAAACCACGAGTCAAAACACCCCTAAGTCGAGACTAGCCACCACACATGTAACATCACTCGTTCAGGTAATCTGTCCATTTGCGAACATTAACAAGAAGTGGTATTCCGACGCCGAGACTGTTCTTGTGATAACAAAACAAGGTTCCTTAATGTATCTAATGTATTTACCACAAACTAGTTCAGTGCCTGATGGAAAACAACGAAATCTTAAAAGCATGACAGTGGAATATAATTTGTCTATATAACTGTACGGGTAGAGGACAATTCTGATAAGCTCTGTTTCATTAATTCCTGCTAAGTAATTTTACTTCCAGTTGTTTCCAGGTTACTCCAAACCATCGCGGGTGACCTCCAGAAAAAAAGTCGTACACGCGCTGTTTTCAAGGAAACCCTCAGAAACTATATATCAATAGAAAGGTTATGAAATGTAGAATATTATTAAATTGATTCTGTTTCACTGATTGCTTACCTAAGCGGCAGAAGCCGTTAACATTAAAATGACCGCCTAACATTCCGGGTTACAGTCTGTTCGAGTTGTTTCGTTACTTGTGCAGCAACAGTGTCAGCTGAAAGCAAGTTTATTGCTCTAACATGCTGCCTATACCCGTGTGTTAAATTTCAAAGCAGAAGGATTTAAAACATTTGTCTTTTCATGTTGATTTTTTCTTAACTGATTTCATTAACCCCGCACCACTACCCCCACTAGGATCATGGTCACGCACACTGGAACGCGTGATTCCTGCTTAAGTAATTTTATATTCAAATTGCCTTTAACTACTGCAGCCGCAAGGCTATGTAGCCACCCATTTTATCACGAAAACATCCAGCCAGAAACTTCCTTCATCGCTTTTCAAAGAAAGGATCTCACAAAAGGAACCCGGGCCATGTCTGTCATCAAGGAAGACTGGCAAACAACAAGACCCACCATCAGCGAAAGAATTAAGTTTATGTTCAACAACAATCTCTTCAGCGATGTCAAGTTTGTTGTCCAAAAGGCCGCTCTAAGCGAAAGTGAAAGTAAACAAGTGATTCCTGCTCACAAGTTTGTGCTGTCGATTAGCAGTCCTGTGTTTGAAGCCATGTTTTACGGTGAGCTGGCTGAGACTACAGACTCTATTGAACTGCCTGACTGTGAGTACGACAGTCTGCTCGAGTTGTTTCGTTACATGTACAGCGATGAGGTGATGTTGAGCGGAAGTAATGTGATGGAAGTGTTGTACTTGGCGAAGAAATACATGGTGCCTTCACTGGCTGCTAAATGCACCGATTATCTGCAAGATAACTTAGATCCATCAAACGTTTTCAGCATCCTGCCCTTTGCTCATAAATATGAAGAGAAAAAGCTGGCGAATCAATGCTGGAAAGTGATAGATAAACAGACAGGAGAGGCTGTGAAATCGGATGGGTTTGCGACAATTGAGAGATCCTTACTTGAGGCAGTAGTCGTAAGAGACACTCTAACGATTGAAGAGATAGAGCTGTTTAAAGCTGTTGACTTGTGGGCAACAAAGGAATGCGAGAGACAAGGTTTAGCAGTAGATGGTGCTTCAAAGAGGAGAATTCTTAAAGAACGCGTAATCAAAGGAATGCGTTTCCCAACAATGAAATTGGAAGAATTTGCTAGTGTGGTGATGGATGCCGACATTTTAGCAAAAGAAGAAGTTTTCAGTATAATCAAGCGCTTGAGTTCAGTCTCGAGTTCTTCAGGGGGATTTCCTGAAACAAAAAGATGTGGTTTTCAATATGACGGTGATACGCAACGATGTTGCAGACTAGGCTTTGTCTCTCACCTTGATTGGCATTATAAATTCGACACAGATGCCATCAGTTTCTCTGTCGACAGAGATATTGTGTTTCACGGCGTGTGCTTGTTCGGCAAAAAGGATTCTACGTACCTTGTAGAATTAAGAGTAATGGAATCTCATACTAAATCAATTCGTGCGTTTAAAACTGGAGAATTTTCTTCAGAACTATTGCAAGGAATGACTTCTAGCTATGATGGTTATAGAGTGTCGTTTGACAAAAAGGTCATTTTAAAGAAACACAAGAACTACGTCATAAAGGCTAGGATATTAGGGCCTGATTCTTTATACGGAACAAGTGGTGTAAGTTTTGTCCAATGTCCAGGGGTAGCATTCACATTTATGAATAGTGAATACTCAGACAATGGAACGAATGTTTATGGCGGTCAATTTCCCGAATTGTTGTTTTCTCTTTATAAAAAACGTTCATGTGCTCAATTAGCTTTTTAGCTATCCTGAGTACATTGACCTAATTTTAAAATCAAAATATTATGTTGTGTAAACAAAAGTTAATTTTTAGGTGGTAATAGGTGTTTGTTTTTTTTTTGTGAATAAACAAGTAAGTCAGGCTGTAGCTAGACGTGCTGCTAAGAGTGTTTGATCATTTGCAGTGTGTGATTTGTACATGCTAATAGATGAGTGTCTCAAAGAAATATCATGAATCTTATTGATACAAAGTACATATAAATATATCTCATTATGAAAACATTGTTTATTTGAACTGACCGATAGTAGCATAATAGGGGCCAAATTAGCCTGGTTTTAATTTATTCAAAATGCCCGCCCCATACAAACCTTTGTAAATAGACCAATTTCAATATATTAAAATTCAGCCTAAGACAATAGACCTCAGCACGAGGCTCTGGGAAATAACTTGAGGGTTTGTGGGGTTTATTCCTCAGAGCCTCATAAGGTTAAATGTAACTATGTTTATTTTTTACTCCCAGTTCAACTTGAGTCTGAATGATTACAAAGTGCACATATTTTCCCATCTGGACCCCGAGTCGCTTAGTACAGGAGCTACTCAAGTGTTTCCATTTTGAGACACAAAGTTACACTAATGAAGGGGTTACAAGTAATTGCAGCAATTGAGCCCTCCAACACATTGCTCAGCAGTCATAATATACATTAGCACACGAATACAGTCATGCTCAGGTCCTGCTGCGTTCTGTAAAGCTTAGTTCCCACTAGCGACATAAGGATCATAAGCATAAGCATAATCATAAACATAAACATAAGTTTTTTTATGTTCTAGTGGGAACGCCCGCACTAAGAACAGGACTTGCAAGCATTTCCTCAAAGTTGGACGCCATCTTGAAATGAACCGACCGACACGAAAGTACTGGACATACAATTTCATTGGCCAAAACACAATGATCTAGTTGCGTCATTATGTTTCTGATTATGTCGTTATGATTTTCGCGTTCCCACTATAAAGAAAAGCAACATAGTCATAGTCACAGACATAATCATAATCATAATCATAAGAAAATGGTCGATCATTTTCTTATGATTATGATTATGTTGATGATAAGGGCGCTTATGATTATGTTTCTGGACGTTCCCACTAAGACATAAGCGAGATATTAGCGTTATGTTTGAGCTTATGATTATGATTACGATCGTTATGTCGCTAGTGGGAACTAGGCTTAACAAAAAAGTAATTATGAGAAACAACAGATATGTATATTTTGAATATCTTGTTGAATTCTCCATCCATTTTGTGCTCCCTTCATGATGAGAAAAGACACTTTCGTTTCATTCTATTAGAAACACATCTTTTAAAATCTTCGCGCGAGCTGTTTGCGCAATCATTGAGTCGATGTGATTAAGCTACTGTAGTTATTTTTGAATATTTTTCTCGACAAAACAAGTACATGCAGTACAGTTCCTAGTCATAACGAGACTAAAAGGCATGCAACAACAAAACGGTAGCTAGCGCAGAATATATTTTGGGGCATTTAACGGTAAGTCGTCTGTTTTTTAAATTGTAAAATTTATGAAATTTCTTATAAACGTAACCAAAAAAAAATCAGTTTTTTAGTCCACTCCAGAATGTAAACATCCCACAAACAGCCAAGAATAAGTCTTTGCATAGAAGTGATCCATTTTTCATACGGTAATTAATCAGTGTTATTTGCAAACAAGTTTCGATCGATGTTGAAAAACTCGTCCTAGAGTTTTATCATGCACTATTCTGTGGTCAACAGTCAGATTTGAAATTTGCTTTCTCGCGCGTCAAAATCTTAGCATCGAGGCATCACGTTCTATCGAAAACGAGGCAAGACGTCATGAAGTGACCTCAATGTCGGTTACCATGGAAGTAGTCAAAACAACTGCTCACAGTGGAAAATTTTTCGCATTTAATTCGTGTTAAGGGATTTTCCGGTAGAACAGTGCAAAGATAGCGAGTATTTCGTGTTTATCGGAATCTTAAATGGAAAAATTAAGTGAAATCTTGTCAGGCAAATGCATTTTATGTCTAGAAGAGGCTAGGAAAACTGACGGGGGAGGCGTTGAAGATCTTTTCTCCGCAAACAGACATGAGCCACTCGACGCTTCTCATGGGGCGAAGATCATGGCCAGGGAGGTGGGCGTTGCCTTTTCAATTTTTTTTTACGATGAAGTTAGCGTCGCATTACGAATCAAAGCTGCTGATTAGTCGTGGTAATGTATGGAATGAAATGTTTCAAAAGCGCGCAATTCATGAGAAATGAACTTGATACGGATGAATTTGCCAGAAGGTTTTGTTTTTTGGAAGACATGCGGATTAAGGACGAGATCAACATGCTACCAAAGACATTTACATCTGTGTCGAGGTGAAAGAATACCGAAATTGAAATCTATCCCATTAACGATTTTTTTCTTCTTCATCCGTTTCGTTTAAAGCTTCTACAACAGAAAGTCAGTCGAAAAAACGCGCGGAAACTCGCATTACTTATTATGACGCAGACTTGTAAACAGCTTGTAACAGAATTTGTATACTTTCCGTTGAAGTCTCTGCATCGGCAACTTCTTCATCTCAAAGTCAAAAGCTCGTTCAAAAAAGTAATTAACTAAATATGAGTGTTTGAGTACTTTTTCTTTTGGTTCTTATTTTGTATTCTTCTGCCCCAAGTTCCAAGAGCGTTTGCCATGCGTCGAACTCGCCCAAGTTTCAAAGGTTTAAAAAATAAAGGTGTGCACAGCATTTTTTCTTCTCCTAGTATAAGCAAAAGAATGAGCGGATCAAAGAAGAGTTGGCCATCCTCGAAGAACAATTTAATGGTAAGTTTCCAAAATGATGTATGATGATTTTAATTTTTCGGCGTTAAATATCAATTACGGGTAACGTTAACGTTACACAAGTTTCGAGGCAAATCTTTTCAGTTACCACAACTATAAATCAAAAATACTGACAATCGTATTTTATCCAACGATTCATTATTTGTAAGCACTTTGAACATTTATAAAATAAAAAAAGGGAATTAATTGCAGCACGTAGACATACGAGTGCAAAACTGTTACAATCAGAGCTTTCCATAACCTGTGAACAGTCCTTCGCGACGTTTTTTTAAAGTTTTAGACGAGCGCAAATTTTTCTATGTCTTTTACTTGTTACAGCCAAGGACGAGAAAGTCGCTCATTTCAAAGAAATCCTTTTGACAAAGGACAAGGAAATTACTGGTCTTAAAGAAAAGTTGTCAGAATTACAGAAGAATAGACAAGAAAAGGAGATTGATTTTGCAAAGAAATTGAAGCCGACAATAGATGAGAAACTGAAGAAGACGAAAGAGAACATCTTCAGACTGTGATTCATTATAAAGGGTGAAAGTTTCTAAAGAAACTGTGGATCTGCGTCGGTGGGGGTAACAAGGTAATTTGGTTATATCAACTAAGTTGAAAATGTAAATTGGCCACCGTAACGAGT
>OMLO01000003.1_pt1 | contig 81028 bp, 39 predicted proteins | sample 1674811 | NCBI WGS metagenome assembly OMLO01 (sample SAMN06265003, study PRJEB25207) | coral metagenome | isolation source: Coral host | place: Mexico:La Bocana,Puerto Morelos, Mexico | collected 2008-11-13
CGCTCGAAACGTCAGCTTTATAACACGTTACGGTGGCAAATTTACATTTTCAACTTAGTTGATATAACCAAATTACCCAGTATTAAAATAATTTGTTACATGACGGATGAAAGAAATGTTTCGACGAGTAATTGCATGTTCCACCGTTTTCAACCTTATAGCTCAACGAGATTTATCATTACTGATTGCAATTAACTTTTTCTTAAGTTAATTTTGACAATAAAATTTACTGGTACTAGAAGTTTAAAAGTATCCTGAAGTAGATTCTATTCTTATCACTTCTGTACTTAACAATGTACCAGTGTGGTCAAGAGAAGTAAGTTTTCGGCCACTCTAGAATATTTTAGGGTCGAGGGTTTTACTCTAAATTGTTGTCACAATATACCCGACTAAGTACCTTGCCTTAATTCATTTGTCATCACTGAATCTTGTGATGAGAGAAAAATGTGTTCACCAATGATAAATATGGAATGATACTCAAGTGATGCTCGTCGATTGATAAGAAATTTACCAAACAAGAAGTGTTTCATCAAAACTCGGGCAAAAATGCGGTAATTCAAACCTCTTACTAAACTATAGTACATTCCTGGGCGTTGTCACAGACATAAACAGAAGACTGAATAGGTTTCATGTTTCGAATTCTACATTGCTTTTGGACTGGCGCTTGGCTTGAGACGATCTGATACTAGGAGTTTTCAGTATTCCTTTAAAAGGGTTTGCCCTGAGTTACATACCACAAGCGGGCATTATTTACCTGCCAACACTCGAAGGGGATGAGAGCATACCACGTGTTTTTTTTATATGTTTTGGCGGATTATAGAATCAACGCACTTCTCAGTGAGTAACGATTCTCTGCCAACTCCGTTAAAGGGCGTCTTTTGCACGGATATTTTTAAAGAACTTCTAAGTAGTTACTTCTTTCCTAATCTCTGGATTTCTGTTGTTTATAAAAGACACTGAATGTTAGCTATAGATATAGTCCTAAGCCCTCACAGACAATGAATAAATAATTTCCATACAAGGCAAAAACACCTTTAACCCTAAGGCTGAAAAAGAAAGCAGTATAACCCAGCCCATATTTACATCCTTTTATCTGATCAGACATGCTGATGGTGCGCTTACAGTGATTGTTTTTTCGATGTCGCTACCGATTAAAAAATACTGTACGTAATTAAAGAAAAGAAACAACAGCTAAGAGATTAGACTTTCTCTGATAGAGTTCCCCACAGTATACTGCGTTCGATTTTAAAACTTTCCTGTTCTATTTGCTATGAGGTCACTTCCTAGTAATACCATATCTCTGTACTGTAATGCTGGGCTTGATATGTATGACGTACGTGAAACCAGGAAAGTGACGCAAGATAAGATAAACACAGCACATGTTATGGAAATTGACTCTTGACAATTAAACGCTCCTAATCTATCGTGACGATAAGGCGAAATGTAGACTAAATACAGACGGGAAAACTGGCACACCTAGTAGCTTTGTTTTGAAGGTAACATATTGTGTCAGAAATCAAATGATGTCACGGCGAACGCCATGGGAAAAGATGAACAAGTCGCGGTTAGCATAGAAATCTTAGTTCCTGTTCGTGCCAAAACTCAAAAACAAACATTGGTCCTCAAGCAACCGCACGAAAAACAAAGTAGACTTGTATAATAAGTGGCAGATGACTTGTTTCTTGGCCTCATTGCTAACTGGGGAATCTATGAGTGGTTTAAAAGATTATGCTTGAGCTCCCAGGATGGCAATTGTAAGATGGCGGATTGGAACCTCAGCTCAGCTGAGCCCATCAAGACATACCACGGACGGCTGACAGTTAAACGAAACACTTTTCAGCCTGGTGAAATAAAAAAGCGTTTTCTGGCCAAAAGTCAGTAGATAACACAAGCTTTCTACTGTCTTTTAATTTACGCCCATCGACACTGAAATACTCCTTTACCGTGGAGATGGAATGAAACCAAGCGTTTCTTCTGTCGCGTCAGCAGTCACAACTATGGATTAATCTGTGAGCTTAGTTCGATGTCCATTGTGCGGCTTTCCTCTACCTGGCCACAAGGGTCACCAGATTTTCTCGTGGTTTGCCACTTTGTTTCCGGTTCAAAACTTATGTAATGAGTAAACGAGGCCTGTTTTGTCAGTGCTGTTTGTGATGTCTTAGGGCTCTTGTTAGCTCTCTGTGATAAATGATTTGGGTTGGTCAGGGTTGAAATAGCCATGAAACTGAATCGAGCAAACAAAACTGAATTAAAAGTGTCCGTTTACACAGGTTTGCTTGACATTTGTATGTGTAAATCAGTGAGAGAAGTAGAAAGGCGTGGATGCAACATAGGGCAGTGGTAGTCAAGGCGACACTTTGAATATTCTCGTTTTACTTTTTACCTGACACGCAATGCTTCAAAAAGTTCAGCTCTCCATTTACGTACGGGAGATTTTTCTGCTTTGAGTCATTTCCTCTATTCCTTTCTGTTAGTTAATTCGTGGTTATCAGGAAGTCCTGATGCTCCGTTTACATATCATTAGCATTATATGGCGTCAGTAATGCTGATATGCAAAGTTAACGGAATGGCCGGTATCGTGAGACTCGCCGGGATGTCATAAAGCCATCAACTGGTAATCGGCTTTTGACTGTTTTTTTTTCAATGAGAAGAATTCTTTGAGCGAAGGCTGAGTCAAATTTGCAGAGGTCTATTCGTAGACAAGGATCATTACACGCCCGTCACGTTTCTTGTCTTACGATGTAATAAAATACTTATAAGAAGGAAATCGGCCTCAAGAGTCCTCATGGGCCCGATGAGGATAAGTGAGTAAGTGAAGAAGGAAATGATTTTTTTGTCGCTGATGTAAATAGGCACTTTAATGCAGTACTTGCTCGAAGAAGGAGACATTTCAGTTTATTGGAAGAAACATAACAGGCATAAGCACAGTGATTTGTTCAACCGCCGTGGACTGGATACTAGTGCCATCCTCCTTCGAACATATCACCTCCGCCGCCTCACCAACTTAAACAGGATCAGAGTAATAACAGAACGGTGCCCACAATACAAGAACATGCGGGCTTTGTAGCCCAATGTCGTTTAAGCAGTCAAAATTAATTGCAAGCTCAAAAGATCAATTCTCCTTTCTGAATGTCATTATCTCATTTGACAGTAGTTCTGAGATTTTGCTGCTACATCATGGCATCAGTGGACGATTTTATTAGGGAAGTTGAGAGCTGAAGGTTTAAAAAATATTAAAATGAATATAAATTAACGAATAAGAATTTATGAAAAGGGTTATCTGAAACACTGTATTCTAAAATTTTTCGTTTGCTGGATTTTTCTATTTCAGTCGTTTCCGAACAAAACATTAAACGTATTCCCAGATCTTAATCAAATGCTTGCTTCCCGTTCAGCATTCTCGATGACAAGGGAGACTCGGAACTTTGGTCGAGAAACTTCTGATGAGCTTTCTCCACGTCTAACTTGCACGATTTTTAGAACTCTCCTTGAGAGGTAAGCCGTTACAAGTTTGATAAGATCGTATCACTTTCCATCTAGAAGTGTTTCCAGAAGGCGTTAAAAACTATTTTAGTAAAGTTTAATTTCCATGCATCGTCATGTTGCACGTTCAGCCCGCAGTTGCCCACCTACAGTTAATAATAGGAATATTTTTAAAAATATAATAATCAATCGTTATAGCAACGGGGGGCGCGGCATTATATCTTTGACCGCAACAACTATAAACAAAACACAGATCACGTTATAAACAACAGACTCACGCGATAGTTTAAGATACATAATTTCTTTGTCTCGGTAAACATTTTAGATTTTCATTGAACAGGAAGGCTTACAAGTGGAAACTACTGTTTCAGTCAGTTTTCAGTTTTTTTTTTCGCGGTTAAACTATTTGTATCATGTCCCATTTGCTGTAATTAGTTTTATTTATAATAAGATTACCACTAAAATAACGCGGTATTTATATTGATATAGAGTTCATCAGCCCACCGCCTCGGGCTATATATCTACTTTGGGAAATATGCTCAGTCTTGCGCAGAGATTCCACACCACTGAAAGATGCCAACATTAAAACGCTTTGCATTCCTTTTCAACTTATTTGAAACATGCGATTTTTGAACTTTAACGCATATTGCAAACTGATGGGAAAAGCACGCAAACCAGGCCAGTTAATAATGTGTTTGTTGGTGACGAAAGAAATGTCTTCACGAGCAAATTTCGTGTCTTCGAGTGAGTAATATTCTCTTTTTCCGACTTAGGCGGAAATCAACCAATAAAAACACACCATGTTTTCAAACTCGTTTCATGGTTTAGATTTAATTCCAAACCATGACAAAGTGTACATTTTTAGAAAGCTCACAAATGTAAACACCAAAGACTATGAAAAAATGGGGTTTTTTTGTACTTTAGAACTGTATTTTAAGCTGATACCGGCTGATCAAATTTGCCACCTGCTGGGAAATGCCAGGGCTTACTTGACTAAAAACTCCTACAAGAACTGATCAAAATGAACAATTTTTACATTTTTCACTAGAAGACAAACACCTTACTGTTTTAAGCATAGAGATTTTTGAAAAGGTTAAAGCAAACAAATGGAGACCAGTCAAATCTGATACAGAAAATTCACTATACGCTTCAATGAATAACTTCGACAAAGTGTATTAGATGGAAAAGTGCTTGAAACACTTAAGTTGCTTCGAACAACAAATCCTGAAAATATCAGCTCAATTGAACAAATCCTTGTCAAAATATCTCTTCACAAAGGCAAAAATAACTCGTGTTGAGAAAACGAGCTTTGAACTTACAATAACAGAAATGTTTCTCAAAATAAAACTTTAATACCTTGAGATTGAAATTCCGGTAAAAACGAAAACTCGATCTCTTAGAGAATTTTTGGGTGTACTCCCGTCTTAAAGCCAAATGATGTTATTGATGGCAATTAACTTCTTGCAAAGTTGATTCCGACGATTTCGCTGGAATAAAAAAAAGTGTCTGTAGTATATTATTCTCGTTTCATCTTTTCTTAGCAAAGTACTAAACTGGTACTAAGAAAAGTAAGATTTCGGCTACTCTAGAAACGTACGTACACGTAAACGATTAAAGAAAAGGAAAACTAACCGAGAACTTAACCTTTCTCGGATTAGGTTCCCGTACTGTACTGCGTTCTGTTTTAAACTTTCCTGTTCTGATTACAATGAGGTCACTTCCTCGTGATCCCATGTTTACTCTAATGCTGGGTTTGATATGTATCAGCTGATGACGTATGTGAAATAACTTAGGTGTTAAACAGCCAGAAAAGTGGCGTAACGTAAGACAAACACAGCACATGTTTTGAAAATGACTCTTGACAATTTAGACGTTCCTAATCTATCGTGACGATAAGACGAAATGGAGACTAAATACAGACGGGAAAACTGGCACGCCTAGCCCTTTTTTTAAAGGTTACATAAACACATGAACACATTGTATCAGAAATCAAATGATGTCCCGACGAACCTTATGGGAAAAGATAGAAATCGCTGCCAACTGTAGAAATCTTAGTGTCCCTGTTCGCGTCGAACTGTCTGAGACTGCACCACACTAGTCCCCGAGCAACCAGACGAAAAACAACAGAATAGGTGGAAGATGAAAAATTTCTAGGCCTCATCAGTCGCATAACGGTATATCACTTACCCATTTTATATCTGTCCCTTGAACCCGTAACGGTTACAATATACGCTGTTGAGACTGAATTGTTCAAACCCTTGTCCAATACAGGTACATGACAACCAAAGCACGCTGCTGTGTTGTTGGAGCCGCAGAAGTGAAACCGAGCGTTTTTCTCTCGCGTCGGCAATTCATATGGATTTGCCTATAAGCTTAGTTCCTGGCGACTCGATGTCCTTTATGCGGCTTTCCTCTACCCGGCCACAAGGGCCGCCGGATTTTCTCGTGGTTTTTCTACTTTTTTTACCCGATCTAAACTTATGTAATGTGTAAACACATGTAAGTCTGTTTTGTTAGTAGGTTGCCGGTTGTCTTCGGGCTTCCCTGTTAGTTCTCTGTGGTTAATGGTTAGGGCTGGTCTGGGTTGCAATAATCATGAAACTGAGTCGAACAAACAAAAATGAATTCAAAGTGTCCGTTTGCTCAGATTTGCTAAAGTCGGTGAGAGAAGTAGAAAGGCGTTGGCAGTGGTAGACAAGACGACGCTGTAATACTGATTTTTGTTTTACTTGTTACCTGAGACATAATCCTTCAAAAATGTTCGCTCTCCTTTCACGGCAGATTTTTCTCCTTTGAGTCATTTCCTCCATCCAAGTCCTGATGCTCCGGTTACATATCATATGTATTTCATGGCGTCGTTTAAGGGTCTCCGTAAACTACGGACCAGATGGCGGATAATAAAATCCGGATGGTAAAACGCGGATGATAAAATACGGATGGTAAAATGGGGATGCTAAAATGACTGGATGGTAAAATGAGGATGGTAAAACGCGGATGGTAGAATGGGGATGGTAAAATGCGATGGTAAAATGAGGATGAAAAAATGCCGTTATGGAAAAAGGCGAATGACAAAGTGAGGGAGATAAAATCCTGATGAGGGGAAATTAACTACGATGATGATTTTCTCTCAGCGGCAGTCGTTTTTCAATATTTTTTGGTAAGGAGAAGTGAAATATCCGTCAATGCAACTCGATCATCATTTGTTTCCTCTGATGGCTGGCGGTGAAAATACTTGTGACAATAAGTAATGCTCTTTTTGATGAGCTACTAAAAAGCCAAGAATAAACTGTTATTGGCATTCAATCCTGAATAATAGTATAGCAAAACAGTACATTATTTGGTTTTGATCTGGCAAAACCGTTAAAACGTACACGAGAAACTGTGTTCCGGAATATTTACGCTCAGTTAAAAATTTAGGCCCGATCCAAACGCCGCTAATCTCATGTGCCGAACCTAAGTCAATAAAGTTCGACTTCAGATCGACTTTGGAGCGACGGCTGATTAATACGCCGCACCTGGCTCGAACCAAACTGAACAAGGGGATTGGGTCTGTATTACTGCTTTCGTCTTTATTATCACGTGTCCCTTCCTGGAACTTTCTCTTAAATTTCAGCTTTCACGTACAGCCGTAGCAATATCTGACCTTTCCTGGAATCCATGCAGCCTTCTATATCTTCCTTGAATTCTGGCTCGCTGCGCATGTTACATATAGGTATCTTGCAATTGATGCTGACATATTTCGTGTCGCGAAGTAACTTGGACGCCATGTTTTATTTGAGAACAATCTAGGCATACGCAAGATATATCGGAGTGTATTGTGGGAAGATTATAAAGTATCACAATTTATGCATTAGGTTCGGCAAATGACAAGAGCACCGTATGAATCAGCCGCCGCTCCAACGACGCATCGGGCGACATACACTGCCGAATTCAATGTTGTTTGCCCCACCAAGCCTAACCTGCCGAACCAAACTGATTCAAACACCGCTCTTCTGCCTTACTTAACTCATCAGTTAGGTTCGGCACATGAATGGAGCGGCGTTTATAAAGGGATTTACTTTGTTCAAGGAATCGTCGCTATATGACCACTATTGTCCGTGCTCTCCACTTGCGCTAGGGTCACCGGTCTTTCTTTGCAAGCTTTTCAACTAGGGCACAGTGGGGCGCGATCGGTTGCTGAAGTAGCATTTAATTTGTCAGTGCCTGTTTTCTGCAGCAGAAATTTCCCTAGGAGTAGACAGTGTCGACAGTCCTTCGATGGTAGTGAAAACTGATGATAAAAGAAAAATCTAGTATTGTCACTATTCGATCAAGGCTTTTCGCTCTCTTTTTTTATCAGGTCGGCCTAAAAATGGTTGGATCTGTTTTTTTGTTTGAATAAATAAAAGTATTGGACTTTTCTTGGCCTGAATTCTATAATATGGCCTGGGTTATTTACAAGTAAAACTGTAATAAAACATCATTTCCCCTCATAAGGATTGTATCTTCCGCATATTGTTATTCCCAATTGTCCATCCGCATTTTTCCATCTGCATTTTACCATCCGCAATTTACCATCCGCGTTTTACCAACTGCATTTTATCATCCGCATTTTGTCGTCCGAATTTTTATATCCGCATTTTTCCATCCGCCGTCCGCCATCCGCCATCCGCCGAAATTCGCCGCCATCCAGTCCCCAGTTCACTGAGAACTAATGGAATTGTCCGTATCGTGAGACTTGCGCCGGGATGTCATCAAATCCCTCATCTGGTAATCGGCTTTCGAATTTTTTTTATTTTTCAAAGAGAAGAATTCTTTAAGCGGAGGCTGAGTCAAATTTGCAGAGGTCTGCTGTTTTCTTTTGTTTTATATCACGCGGCATTGCGAAGAGGAAAGTAGTATTCGTAGACAATTGTCATCATCACACGCGTGCCACCCTGCCTATCTTACGATATATAAAATACTTGTACAAAGGAAATGATTTTTCGTTGATGTAAACAGACACCTGTAATCAGTACTTGCTCGAAAGAAAGAGATATTTCAGTGTATCGAAAGAAACTTAACAGGCCAAAGTAGTATTTAAGTGGATTTTGCGACTTCTGTCGAGGGCAAAGTTTATCCGCCGTGTGGGTCCCTGATACTTTTTGTTATTAACATTCACTTGATATTTTTGCTTTGAACAACTGAAAATTCAGCAGTTATAACCAAAATGTGATAAATATACAACATCACTACGTGTTATTTATCTTTCACTATTTTGTCGTGTTTGTTGTGGTTTTTTCAGGTAATTTGATTAACACGCCTTCCGGTCGAATTGACGTGATCTCGCTCTCACGTTCGTGGTGACCTCGGACTTAGTACGGGTCGGCCACTAACCAATCAGAAAGCGTCAAGACATGGACGAATTTAGCACTTATCTGGTTTTACGTGGGCACATGGAAACAAAGGCGAGACCATCGATTGTATAAATAGGCAGAGCTGCGTGAAATCTATTCATTCGCAAACGACTTGTTTCACTCGATCACATCGATTTGTTCGCGATGGGAAACACGGTAGATACGATTGAGAAGGAAGATCCCATGACCGACTCGGACTCAGAGCCAGGACCAGTCGATATCATCATAGATTTGGATGCCCCTGAGTATCATGAATACCTCAAGGATAAAAGAAAGAGCTTGAGCGAAGGAGCTCTATTGAACGACATCTCGTACCTGGAGTGGAGAAAAAACAACAATGGAATAACTGCTCAAACGAACCTCGTACTTAACGAAAACAGCAGGTAAGAGAACATGGCAGAGCCCAAAAAGTCTTATCTAAAAGTCTAAGGATAAACATATTGGACTCGGCATTCAGTGACGTTTCTTAATATGGATTAAAAGCTTACAAAGTAGCGTTCATTTCTGGTGTTTATACAAGTATTCTCGGAGGAAAACGCACTGACTAATATGCATAGAAGAATTTATTTCAATTTTATGTGTTCAAAAGTTCAATGATATCGAGATTTATCTCGCGCCATCCTTAAAGAAATGTTGACTATTTTACTTGTCGCCCGGCTAAACTGGTAGTATTTAATTTCTTTCCATACCTTAGTCATACAATGCTCGACTGAAGGTTATGTAATTAAATATCGTTGAATAAGCCTAGGTATTCTCAATAAGAATTTTATCACATGCAAATTTAAACTTGTTAACTACTTCTTCATCGCATTAAAATGAGTCAAAAATTTGTATTATTAACGCATTAATCTCGCATAAACTTGATCAAAAAAACATTAATTGAATGAAAAAAGTCAACTGTCGAAACAGCTGTTTTGGCGAGGGTCTTAACCGTTACTCGATCGCGCAAACTTGTCATCATCGACTGGACTTATAAAGCTACTTCCGCGGCCAAAACAGATCATTGCTCTCGGTAGGTTTTTTAAAACAGAACGTTCTAAAGTTCAGGCTAACAGAACAGTACAAGAATGTAGTAGTAGTACAAATTTATGTATAGTAGGTCTGTGTGTATTACGTTTTCGATGGCATCGCTTTACAATAAAACATATATGCAATTGAAATTTCGTGGTTTACCCACTTGTCAGATACGTCGATTGGATTGATGGTTATCCAACTGGAAATGTCAAAACCTTCATAACAACTTACACAAATTATCATTTGTTTTGTCTCGATCGTTTTTTCCCATTCTGGTCACGTCTAGCTGCTTTCCTGTTTAAACAACACGCAAATCTTAGTCAACATTTGTCTCTTTCTTGTTTGATTCCGGCAATTTTTTTAAACAACAAATTCATTTTATCACGTCTAAGATCAAAAGCCGACTAAGTGCAAAAGAAGCCAGCTTAAAACTGAAGTAAAAATTGAACGTACCCTATCAGTCACTCGAAGAAAAACTTTCTTAGTCAGCTCTTCAAATTCGCCGTATTGCATTTACCAAAACTCCTGTTCAAAACAACATATACTCAGGATGTGGGATCTCAACTAAAGTAGTCGACACCCATCCGAGTGGGAAGCCACATTGTATTACACTTTTTTCAAAACAGTTATTGTGATATGTACATGTCCATCGACCTACTTTTGTTATAAATTTGTCCCTAGACTCACATTTAGTCGAAAATTGACTATACTTTTCTAAAGGTGTCTTCCCTCGATTTCTAGAAATTTCCTAATCATAATAAGCGACTATTTTAGTTTCTTCTTGTTATGTAAATATATTCGTAGTAAATTTTAGAACCTTGTAATTGCTCTGTGTTCCCCCGGGCTAATTTTTTCACACATGAAATATCTTCAAAAATGTTGTTAAAAATGGCAGCTAGAAGCGTTGGATATCAAGGTTTACCACAGAGGCTAAATATCGTTTTTAAACCTCGGCTAAAAAAAGGCAAAACCGTATTGCTCAAATGATCGTGCAATGCGCTGATTCATAAAGGAAACCATAACACAATATCGAAATTTCTTTTGTTTCATATTTCGTAATCAGCTGACCTTTATTGCCTTTGTTTCTTATAAAAATTTCTCCCACACGGTCACAACACGATATCATTTCTGAATTCTGCATCTGATATCACAGTAATTTATAACATGGTGAGCTGACTAGTAACCTTTTGAAAATATAGTGTTCTCAAATACAAAGACCATATGAGGTGGAAATAAAAGAAAAAACGACAATGCACTTTATAGAGTCGTTAAAGCAGCGTGTTATAATTATTCGCTCTGTTCTGAGCCGTTCTTAACTTTTCCTTCAGCTCCTCTGCACTCCAAATTGACTTGTCGTTTCCAAATATGGTAAACGTTAGAGTTGACCGCTCTATATTGTCTAATTTTGTGCTGACAGGTTACAGTACTCTATTACACAGACGCGAATATCCAACATCTTGCCTTACCGATTTTGTAATGAATTCCATCAGTGTGTCCAAAATTTGTCATTCTTTTTAATTTATACTGTATTCAATTTCATCTTTTTCAGAACTCCAGAAACCAAGCCTCGAAATGGCCATAATAAAGTCGTGAAACGAAGGTCAACACCAATAACTGGAAATGAAATCCTCGCTGTGAAGCAAAACAGCGAAGAATTTGAGAAACGAGCGCTAGACAGCAAACAGCGCATTGAAGACACCAAGAAAAAATACAACCTTAAAGATAGAGACTACAATGCTAGGACATATAAATGGGACGAAGAAGATGAGAAACAAGCCAAGAAGGAAAGAGAACAGAGAAAACTTTTACGTCAACAAATTCGCATCAAGTACAATTTGCCCACTCCCAAGTTCCACAGGAGTTCAGCCGTTGTTTCAGGATGAAAACTTTGCTTGGAAATTTGGAGTGTTCGAAGAAAAGGTTTTTAACGCGAGGTTTCAAGCAGTTGTAGAAGTTGATATGCTGAGATCATCGTCCCTTAGAAAATTCCTGAAGGCGACTGACTTTGCATGCCCCACGATGTGACAAAGAATATGATCACAGATTGAACTCCTGCCAACATAAAAAAAAACTCGATCAATGATGTGGGAACAGCATTGAACATTTTTAGAGCGTTATAAAGACTTTGATTTCAACGACAATGTTGAATAGTTTTTTAAAGAGAGAGAGGAAAAAAGACAGTTTTTCTCCTCTTGTAATTTAATTTATTTACTGTCAACAGAGGTATTTATTTTTAACTGTAAGGAGAGTTGTAAGATATACAAAGTGAATACATCATCTCAATTTATATTTTGTATTGGAGAACTGTTTACATTAAACTTGTTGCGAACTCGTTGCTTTGTGTGGAAAAGACAGCAGATGAATTTCTAAATTTTAACTTCTATAGTTGAAAACGTTTCCGCGACGTTTGCTGTTTTTCTGATGCATAACTGCACCAGTTCCATTCTTAACCATTAATGCTTTTCGCCTGCTTAACCTGCATAAACCGATAACGTACACTCAAAGGCCGAACTCTGTTTGCTGGCAATTACAAAGTAAAGCCACAAATGGAACTTTTTGGCTCTTCTCGTGGTTGCTTATTTAATAACAACACAACCAAAGTACGTGAAACCTTAAAAGAAGTCCGAATTTCTTTCCAGGTGAAACTGCAAACCCGCCTCATAAGATTCACCTAATGAATGTTCCCAACTGATCTATATTCTGTGGGAGGTATGTCAGGTGGTGACATCGATTTTCTGAAGAGCAGATGAAGGAAAAGAAGCCCATATAATATGGCCTGCACTTGTGGTTTTTTTTCAAGCCTAACATACAAGACTCGTACGCAATCTCTCATTCTACTATCTTTGCCAAAATGGCGCGTTTTTCTCCTTCGCACCTTCATCATTGCATTGGGGGAAGGGGGTTAATTGTTCCTTTTTACTTTGCCCACGATTGAAATCTGGGACAAAATAAATGGAACATCTGGACCACGCCTCCCCCCATTTCAATGATGCCAAAATTGCGCGTTTTTGTTCTTACGCGCATTCATCATTGCTTCGAAGAAGAAGAGCTTTAATTGTTCCTTTTTATTCTTTCCACGATTTGAGGTAGTAGAACATTAACAAGCTTGGCAAGTTGCATAAGATCCATTTATTCCTGAGGGCAATAACGTTTCTTTTATTCCTTTTCTTAAACTTTACTTTCAACATTGCAACTAAAAGCCTTATAATTCGGCAGACTCGGAAATAGGACGTTTTAAGATTGATACTGTATTAATCTCCTTTGAAAACAAGAGAAAGTTCTCCGGATTACTAAAAGGTGGGGTTCTACCTGAAGGCCGTTTTTCCGTCGCGTAACTTGGGTTTAATGCGAATATCTCGTTCGCGTTTCAAGCAATCGAAAAAAAACTGTCCATTTATCTCATGAATCTATGTTTTTTCGGAGTTTTGTAAATTTTTGGGTGATTTTTGGGGATATTTAGAGAAATAAAAAATGGTGAGGATTCAATGTGATTTGAAAATTAGAATTTGAAGTTAAAAATTAGTAGATGGACACCCAGACAGTCCCCTGACAGCCTAGGATGCTCTTGCGTTGGGGTCAACTGTCTGGTGGTGTTTCCAAAATAACTTTCTTTCTTCTATCCCTTCTTTAAACTTCTTAAAATTTCACTCAAATTCAGGTGAAACCCCACCTTAAGCGACCCAGAGGGTTGTGTTACAACGAAAGAAATTGTGCGCTGACGGATAAAACTAATTCCCAGGGCTTCTCTTCTTCGAACGACAAGAGAACCTGAGAACGAAATTGGCCCGTATACGTACATGAAAGGTCGTCGTGCTAGCTATAAAACCACACAGGAAATCAAACTCCCAGATTTCGTGCACACAATCTACAGCTATTTTGCGTTTTACGTCGTTAATAACTGTACCATCGATGAGTCACAGGCAAAAGTTACATACAAAATCGAAGTACACTGTATAAAATATTATTTTGAAATTTGCCAGCATTGCGATGGGATTCAAGATTTGTCGCACATGTTACTAAAACCTATAATTTTACGATTTTTGAAGATAAAAATTAAAATTCTAAAGGAACGTTTAAAGACCTTAAAGTCCGATATACAATGACGATGACGGTAGCGGCTTTTGCTTTCTGTCTAAACGCCTCTGGCCATACTCCAAGTAGACAGCAGTTGGTAAATTTTAGTTCTTTGGTCGCTCACCTCCAGGGAACTCACTCATTATGTAAGTACCATTTCGTTCAGGCAACAAAACGCATCCCCTACACGAGATTAATAAATTCCGTCTAGTATGTTTGCCTCATTGCTAATTAACCCTAATTGAACAATGTCTTTTTCGTCATATATAGTCACTGAGGTGAGCCCTTACTAAGAGGTTTGCCAAGTTCTCCTTGGAGTATGCCACTGATTTTTCCGGAGTCATATTATCGAAATCTGGGCTGTAGAATTTTAACACTTGTCTGAGGAACAGTTTTGGGACCGTTTGTCACGACCCATTCAGTTGAGCTAGTCAAATCGAGCTAGAATTGCTGTGTCACTGCTAAAAATGTTTGAGCTATTGTGTGGTATTAACAAGTCATTAAATACTATAGGAAACTTAAAGTTGTCGGGTTTTTTAAAAGAAAAATCCATTCCTGTGAGACTTACAATATTGGTTTATAAAACGGAACTGGCCAGATTTGGAACTCTAAGAATTTGTGATATGAATAGCATTGGTGTTCTGAAGTGCCTCTGGCAGGACATGTGTCACACATAAGAAACCAGTATATGACTTCGCTCACCACGAGTCCCCTATAGCTCAGTGGTTAGAGCGTTCCAACCGGTGTTCTGGAAGGTCATGGGTTCGACTCCCGTAGGGGAACTAAAAACAAAAATTGCGACTTGAGAGCATTTCTACATTCATTTTCTGTTATTTTCTCTTTGTTACATTTTGGCCACAAGTCTTAATGAATTAATTAATTGACGTTAAATATTTCTAATACTGAGATGAATTAAAATTAAATCCTTTTAAGACTGAAATGATAAACTGACATGTCGTATTCTAAATAAAGCTTTAAGTCCCTGTATTATTGTTTAATTATTCTGTCTTCTTCCAAAGCTGAATGTCAAGCCGCGGACGGTCTTCAAGTACACGAAGAAAGAACAGGCATTGGACAAGTTGTATGGTAACCACATAAAGAGAATGGTTGGCAGATATTTTAAAATTGCTAAATTCTTCTTTAACCTTTTTAAGCCACAATATGCAATATATGGTATGTTTTTTGTTCTGTCCTCCGGACCTTCTATAAATAAGATAGAGACGTGACCGAAGCGAAAAAAAGTTTAAAAAAATTGTCATGTTTACCTTACGTTTATAGTCTGCAATTAAATCAAAGGACAATCAGTACATTGACTTCGTAATTAACAATACTTGGGTTCTCATTGGACGACAATATCTCTGAGACGTACTCAGTTGAGTGAATTCATTCTAGTATGTTCTGTGTCGAGCACTCGTCTTCCACATTGCTTCTTCGAATTTTCAAGTGCTCTTGAGTCTTAATTTTGCAAGTATGCTTCTCTTGCGGAACGCTTTACACTCCAGTTCCGAAGCACTATAATGCAGGTAACTCAGTCAAACATTTCATAAGGTATGCGATTATCGGCCGTTATTTAACCTGATTGACAAGTTAAACGTCTTAGACGGATACCTAAATGTGTAAGGTGACTGGCAACAGTTTCTAGAATTGTCCTAATCAGCATGTCACGATTTATGGTTTTTCAAAGTTTGAAAAGATTTGAGGGAGCGGGTTCAGAGTTACCTTAACTTTCGCAAAAAATTACCAGAAATTATTTCACTGAAACTTGGCAAAAAGTTATGTTCCAACTGGACGGCGAACGCATGCGTATTTCCGGGACTGCCGGAAATACGTATGCGTACGAATATGTATTTTCCAACACTCTGGTTACAATTTGATGGTTAAAATAATTGAGGTCTATCAAACTCATTTTGGATTTTTTTGCTTAAAAATAAAAAAAAATATTATACGCTGTTTTCAACGTATCATGCTCTTGATTTTAAGAAAATGAGCATAACCATGTTACCAATGATTAGAATTTGCTCCATGCCATCATTAGAAAATTAATTAAAAAAGAGTGGTAGAGCTGATTTATCCAAGCCAAAAGTTGCTGAAACCAGGTGATGGGCTCCTGCTGAAACATGCTTGAAACCACTGATGTGAGGGGTCTTAAGGTGGGGTTCTACCTGAATTCGAGTGAAATTTTAAGAAGTTTAAAGACGGGATAGAAGAAAGAAAATTATTTTTGAAACAGTTGACCCGAACGCGAGAGCATCCCAGGCTGTCAGGGGACTGTTTGGGTGTCCATCTACTAATTTTTAAGTTCAGATTCTATTTTTAAAATCACATCAAATCCTCACCATTTCTCATCTCTCTAATCCATTGAGAAAAACTCTAACCTCCCAAATATCCCCAAAATTACCTAAAAATTTACACAACTCCGCAAAACATAGATTCGTGGGATGAGCTAACTGTTTTTCGATTGCTTGAAACGCGAACGAGATATTCGCATTAAACTCAAGTTACGCGACGGGAAAACGGCCTTCAGGTAGAACCCCACCTTAAAGGAGCCGTCTCTTCTGATAACTTTCTTTGATCTATCTTTCTATCGCAAGTCGGAGAAACGGAAAGCATATATCCCCCGCATGCCGATACCAGTCAAAATATAAAACAATTGAAAGAAAGCGACATATTACGTAAAGCTTGCAATACTGTGTTTGTTGCAGGAAACAATAACGTTGTCTAGGCAACATTGATAGCAATATAACTGTAGTCATGATACATGTGAAGGCCATTTTTAGAACTGAACGTGGTTTACGATAACAGTTCACCGAGCATTATGCGGTTAGAAGCGTATTTGCCTCCCTCCTGGAGGGCGATGTGTAAAGTCGGATAATTTATTCAGGGAACTGGTTGAACTGTTGCATAGAGATCTAATAAGCCTTTGGTTCATCAGCCTCTAGCGATCTTATGTGAACTTTCCTCCTGGTACTCACGTTGAAAAAACATTTTTCAGACAGTAACTATTTGTAACATGACGGTTAAATAATAATATTGATAATCAAAGTATTTGTAAACTGCCAAATCCACTTATTGTCAATGGCGCTTTAAATATGATGATATTGAATTTCGTATGCCCAAAGATGCACTGGAGAATATTGCTAAGAGTAGTTCAGATAAAAAAAAAATAAAACAAATAAAACAAAATAGAGATTCAACAACACAAAAACAAGGTGCAGGCCTGTTCACGTTCAGGCCTGAATATTTTCGAGCTTTAATTTCACAACTGTTCAAAATGTGAGTATCACTGCGATGATCAATCATAAATTCATATCCTTCTCCATAGTTCAAATTTATGATATTTCATATATTCATTTGCACAAAAACAAGGTGTTGGATATAAATGGAAAGAAATGATCACAATAGAGGGTTTATCGAAAGCTAGAATCAAACTTCAATTGAAATTAAGGAGTATTCTGCCTTCACAGTTGACTAACCAACAATAACCATTTACTCTCCATCCCCCCCTTCACAAAGCCAATAGAGCGGTTTTCAATTGAGTATCGTACTGAGCCATAACCAAAGTAATCACTCCAGCAAATCGCAAATGACGCAATAAATCAAAACTCCAAGCAAATACGTGTAGTTGACGTGAAGCGAGTGCGAGCGAGTCACAATTGGTTTTGGATTTACATCCTATTGACAGACGCACGAATTTAAGCCAATTTCGTAGCCCATTAATTCAAAACCAAAGCAAATGCAAATTGCTTTCAACAGTCAAGTTAAAACTGCCGCTCTGTGTGCTTTAAAACAAACGTACTTCCTGTGATATTGCATTTGTTTATGAACTATTGTCTGAGGAGCAAATCTGATATGGGACCGCCCTTCTTTACCATCAACAGACACGGAGTACCATGAAGGAAGATGTATTCAATTGATTTCCACGAGCAGAGGGAGAGCGATGAATGAGACAATCCAAACATGTTCTTCTCGTGATGCAGAAAGAGTCTCACACATTGTACTGATTGCTGTGATTATGATCGGATCAATACTTGGAAACGGTATAATATGCCTTTTACTAGTCCGGTTCAAGACTCTTCGAACAGTGCCTAATGTCTTAATCGCGAACTTAGCCGTCGTAGACATCCTCAATGCACTGACCAATATGCCTCTTATGATCATGTGGTACATCTGCAAGGTGCCGTACCTCAAGGGACAGTCAGTCTCGTGGTTCATCGTAACTTGGTACGTATTGTTTATGTATCTAACCGTGTTCAACCTCACCGTTCTAACAATGGATCGTTTCGGAGCCATCGTGCACGGCCTTCGCTACCATTCATGGAAGACAATCAACAAGGCAAAGATAGCAGTGTTGTTCGTATGGCTCTTGGCGGCTGCCTATACATATGGCATGTTCATCTTAGGACTCGACATTGATCTTGGCGACGCTCCAGTGCTGGTGTACAGGATAGACTATTTGAAGAAATTTGGTAGATACTTTATTATTCCTGGTTATCTGGTTCCGTTCGCTCTCATGCTAATCATGGGAGCTTATATTAGGCGCTCGGTTCGACGCCATACAAGACGTTTGTCAATGTTTTGTTCTGTGGCAAAACAAGTTAAAAGCGACGTGAAGACGGCCAAGACGATCGGTTTGACCGTGTTAGCATTTGTCTGCATGGGTGTTGTGCCGATGTTTTTACACATGATTTCAAAAAATCATGGTACATGGCCTCATTTCCTCGCGTTTTTTCTTACACACTTGAACAGTATGGTGAATCCTATCATCTACGCTCTCAAGACTCGCAGGTAACTCTTCTTCCACCACATCCAGCATACAGCCTAAAATTTCGACACATTTTTAGACCAAATTACGTCATTTTCTACACCCAAATTCCGGCCTGACATTTGCACGTCTGAAGACGTAGATCGCGTCTTATGACGTGTTTTTGGTTACTCCTTTTGCCCTAGTTTCTGTTACGGCGATTTCTTATGTATTTTGATCCGACATGGCAACTTTTCAAAGTTGGTATCTGAAAAAAATATGCCTCTCTATTGAGTTATAATAAGTGTATTAAATAAGAAATTACCAGTCATTTTTGAGTGATTTTCTCGTACTGTTATTTTGGTGTGAATATTGTGGAGAATATTTTTGGCATTCAGGGGAAGTATACGAAGGGTACTGATAACTTTCCTGCGGACATTCCATGCAGTATAATCGAGGTCATGTATGCCTATTATCGCAATACAACAACATTCTAATGTTTTTGAAATTCGTTCAAGTCGAATAATCAATATTTATTCTAATCTTTCAACAGGTTTCGCAAGGCTCTTTTGTTATTTGTAAAGGAACCTTGCGGAAGGTCAGAACCAAATATGAGGTCCAGCACCGGGAGAGCAACAAGAACGGTCACTTGTAGGGCAAAAGAACCTAGGAGTCAGACAACTTGTTTCTAAATGACAAAGAAGGATTTTCTTTTGATAAAATCATAATTACAATTATAAATTGTACTGACAAAGAAAAATTGTAAAAATCTGAAGAAATCGTTAGAGGTTTTAGAAAACATAAAGCACTTTCACTCGATGCTTCTGGGTAAAATCAGAAAAGGCGTTTAAATATAATAATAATTTATTTAATAAAATTAAATAAACCCAAAAGCTCTTAACATTTGACAAATGACTTAACTAGTTCCCGCATACAAATATAAAACTTACGACCAGATTATAAAAAGCCTTGCCGAAATTATTCCCTGGAATAATTTATTATTTCCAATGAATCGTTATTGACCAATTAAATATCAATCGCATATCAGTGCTGATATTGTAGTAATTTTGTATTTTGTAATCTCGTCGTTTACAGTTTCAACCCACATCAGTTTTCTAATAAATTGTTTAATCAGTTTTAATTATCCATAGTGATGAAAAGTTACGCTTCGCCTTTTAGCGGTTACAAGTGGTATTATACAAATATATTGCTAACCTCGCACGTAAGTGAAGAAGTGCTGATGGAAGCTCAATTTGGAGATTTTTCGCTTAGAGGAAGATTTATATACCGTCTGTTATCCACAACACTTCATCTTGCCATGGCAACCACTCTTTGAATTGTAAGCTTTCCCGAATTGAGAAATTTGGGGTTTACCTCCCTTTTCTAACTGTATTTTAGTATCTTTGCTTCCTTTTATTCTTTTGGAACTATTTTGGACATAATTATCGCCACGCTGACATCACAAATATGCAAAAAAATCTAAGATGGTGAGTTCCATAACAGCATAGTGATTAGGTTGCCAGTGTATCTTGTGTAACTAGCAACAGATTTCACCACTAACAACATAGTGATTTCAAGTGAAAATATCTTACAAGAAAATTTCAATACGTGAAATTGCTTCGAGCGATTCTGATTCAAAACGACGGCATTGCAGCCTCAGAACACAATTGTTTGATATGATTTAAAGTTTGATAACAGTGTTTTTTGTTCAAGCGGTATTTTTTCAAAATGCTAACGTCAAGGCCTTAAAGAACTATTGTGTATTAAAACAAATGTAACACTACAAGACGTAACATGGACATAAGCATACCAGAAGAAATAACGCTGCGAAATATAAGAGTTATTCCCGAAATTAGGGAGGATCTACCAAAAATATGAAAAACATGAAGCCGAAAAAAACATGAAGCCGAAAATTGCCATAGAACTACTGTGATTACCAGGCGGATAGAATACATTAAAAAAAATCAGTTAAAATTTTCTTAGTAGCGCATCATAAATGAGAGACATTATACATCCAGCAGCGTTTTAGACCGGAAGATAGGTTAACAACACTTTCTCGATTTTGGTAGCAGATTTGAGGAAAATTTCATGCCCGCGCGGAGATACATTCAAAAACATTTGTCGACGCCAATGAGTAGGAAACCATTTCACTTTCGCTGCGAAAGGCGCGATTTAATATGTAACCATAGCAACGGTGATCTTTCACTTACATGTTATTTTCACGTGTGAAATAATACATCATGTTTTCGCTTGAAAGTTCACCTGTTATTTTAAAGGTGTTTATATAACAAAGTTTATTCTTCTTCGACAAATGATTGGAGAAACATTTTCTCCATAGAGACTTAAGTAAATAGCTCCAAAATAATGTTTTGTAATCCTATCACTACTGATAACCAGCAGTCTTCTCCTAAAAGGGCTTTCGCGCTTGTATTTGTTTAGTATGAGACAGGCTATATGAAGAAAAAGGCTTATTCAAGTGGGCATTCGTAGTTATATTTGTTTAGTAGGCAGGCTATTTGAAGAAAAAGGCTTATATAAGTGGGCATTCGTAGTTATATTTGTTTAGCATGCAGGCTATATGAATAAATATATGTTATTTGCCGGCTGGGAGGTCCATATAGTGAAAAACTGTGACAGAGGTCTTGAAAATGCTGCCTGAGGCCGCAGGCTCTCAAACGAAAAAAAAGTCACGGAAAAAAACTCACGCAAGCGTTACTGTGACCGTGGTCAGAGATAGGAAAATCCGGACCGCGCTAAGAACCAATCAGATTGCAGGATTCGTTACCGTGCCCGCTTGGAAAAAATAAAAAGCCTTATTCAAGTGGGCATTCGCAGTTATATTTGTTTAGTAGGCAAACTATTTAATTGGGCACTCGCCTTTATATTTGTTTAGTAGGCAGACTAAATGAATTGGAAACGGCTCCATTTGAGTCGACTTGTGTTAAGCTAAATATCAATCAGTTTTAATGTAGTTTTGCTCTCTGACACGAAGCAAAAATGGTGATACCTTTTCGATTTCATCTTTGCTGACTACAATGTCTTCTTTTTGGTTCAATGCCACAATCCATGCTTTAAACACTTCCGGAAATTTCAGCAATTTCACATTTAGCCTACATCACAAATCATGTGATATTTTAGATAATTCCATCTCCGTGAAGATCGGATTAACTCTAGTTTTCTCCGCTATTACGTTGTCCAGTTTGATTGGAAACGCTTTCATACTCGTTATTGTATACCAGCGAAAAGACTTGAGAAAAACGACAAACTACTTGATTGTCAACATGGCTGTTTCCGACTTCTTATATCCATTATTAGTGATTCCCTTGAGGATGGCACAGATAGCTTCCAGTTCGAAACAGTGGCCTCTTGGTACTACAACGGGATTTTTCTGCAAAGCGATGAAATTCTTGGCCCGCACGTCATATGGTGTTTCCTCAGGGAGCCTCGTCTGCATCGCTGTAGACAGGTTTGTGGCGGTTGTCTTTCCAATGAAAGCTCATCTAGTCTCGTCAAGATTTCGCACCATAGTTATTGTTGCCATTTGGATCTTGGCAGGGATGACAAATGTTCCCCTTTTGTATGGGTATGAACTGGTGGAACTAAGAAGTGGGAAACCTAAGTGCACATATTCGAACAACCTTATTTTCTCATTTACGATATATCAAAAAGTGTTTATCGGTCTTTTTATCGTTGGACCGCTCATTGCTATAACAATTTTATATTGTGTTATAGCAGTCACTCTTCGAAAACAAGACAGATCCCTTCGTGGTACATCGGTGCACCAGAGAGAACGCAGGAAACAGCAAGCAATTAAGATGACTGTCTGTGTTATTGCTGCATTCTACATCTGTATTTTTCCATCTGCTGTACTTAACGCCTCAAGTAATAATCAAATATCTTGCTCTGTTTTCAAAATGCTAAGGTTTATTTCTGATGCTATGCTCTACTTATCTGCGTCGATGAATCCAATTATTTGTATAACATTTGTTCAAAGCTTTCGCCAAGGCTTCAAAGAAATATTTATGCTTTGGAGGAGATGTTTTACTACTAGAGGCGACATGGAAACGAGTCAATCAGAAGAAATAATTCTTCGTGACGTGAGAATTATTCCCGGAATACGAGTGAATCTCTCATTTAACGGGGACTAACTGATAAAGGTTCAAAGATAGTGTGAGAAAATAATTACTATATTCACAGGCGTCCCGAAGTCATGATTCGAGGGATTGATCAAATATTACTGATTACCATATGCGTATCGAGTGGAAAGTGCCACGTAAAGTGCGCGGTGCCGTGTTACACTTTTGGCCGTTGAAAATCTGGGAGCTCTAAAAGACACTTACTGCGTTTAAAATAACGAAGGATAAAAACGCGCAACGAAATAAAATTTTACCTTAAATGAATAGAGAAAATACACTCAACTTTCCTGGTTTCTGTTGTTTATTTGGCCTACTTCATCGTTTTTTTTTTGTTTTGTTTTGTTGTTTTTTTGGGGGGGGGGAGGGGGTTTGAGAGAAAGCTGCTACAAACATCTAAAAAAATACTGAACAAATGGATAATTAATATTTGATCGAGTCTTCGAATCATTTGGGACGCCTGTGCTATATATTTAGAGCTAAATTGCAATTTAGTGATTGTTATTTAACACGATGCCATTGCAGCCGCAAAACACAATTAGTTAATAGCAAATTATAAATAGAAAAAGTTTGACAATGGATAGTAAGAACCAGGATGGTTTGTAACCAGTTTTCATTGGTTATGAAAAATTTGGGTTAGAAGACAATGGAAATTGAGAATCACACTAGATTAAAATTAAATTTACCTGAATTTAATTTTTAACTGCAACATATATAATAATTATTCGAGGTAGCTGACCATTAGATATTCCATCCAAAACTCCATTAACGCAAAGTTGCTGAAAGGTAATATTCCGGTAAGGCTTTCTTACAAGCATTGCCACAGAATAATTCAGATTCAAGATGGCCTGATGGCATTCGAACGCAATCAAGTCAAATTATATTGAATATTCGTATTTAAGCGGTAGACTGAATTGTTACCCAGTAGACATCCATCGATTGCTGATTTGCTTATTATACAGAAGGCTGTTGTAGAGTGATTTCCTATTTTCGACAGCTGTGTAAATTAGATAAAAGCATTTTTGCCAGAACCAAAGATTGATAGATGTTCTGTAATTACTGTTTTTCTCCAAGTCCGGTAGAGTCTCTTGGTTTATTGTTTTCTTTTTTGCAATTTAAAAGATGACCTTCCTTCGCATAATCTTGATTGTAGTAAAGCCAAATGTCTGAAGGCACGACTAAAAACAAGTCAGCTCACATTTAGCATAATCATACCATGTTTTCACTTTCCCTTTTTGAACGATTTACAGTTCATTGCGTGAAAACAATTCATTATCGAAAAATGAGATTTTACTTATCAGCGCCATAAAAACATCTAGCGACTTCTATCATTATCAAACATGTCAAGCCATTTCCATTAAGATTAAAATAGTGTTAATTGAAGTTATATATCTTAAGTAACACAACGAATACAATTTTTCTGTAGCTGCCTGCTGAGGCATAAGCAGCGCCATTTGTGCACGCTTAACTATGTTACTTAGTTCTGGTTACTTAATATAAGTTTTGGGTGAAAAAGCCTTTATGAAGTCTCGTGATTTTCTATGTGATCCTGTAATTACTAATAATGGAAAGACAGATTCATTTTGCTCCGTCCATTTTTGTAACATCGTGGCTCCGCTTTGACATTTGTAGTTATGGATATGCTATTAGCTGAATTTCCTAACTTCCAGTAAATGTATTACTGACAGAATTCAAGGAAATAGTGTCCTAAAGCATTCTGTAGATATCTCAATACATGTGTTCTGCACTTCGTTAAGGCGTTTGTTTATTTTTAGTCGTTATCTTTGTTTTTATTAGCGATAAAACCGGACACGCGAGATTCCTGCCATCTTGGCATTAGTAACCAATCAGATGAGGGCTAATGCTTGTGTAATTAGGCGTGTAAGGATATCGAAAGATCAGAGAGAGAGAGTTCTATCGAAAACAGTGTGTTTATACTTTCTGCATAAAATTAGGAAAATAGCTCAGTCGTCTTAAACGGATTACGCCCTACAGAACTGTAAGTATATTATCAATATGTTAAAGAAAGTGTTTTGGTTGTTTCCATTTTTTTGATTAGATTCAATTTTATAAGTTGCTATAGTCGACCCCATGTATACCTTTACTTTCAGTTGACTAGCTACAATCATGGACAAAAGTTGTTGAGACATATGGAAATTACCTTTATATTTTCCAACACTTTTGTCCATGATTGTAGCTTTGTGCAATTTGATTGCGCTCAATAAACAAGTTCAAAACAACTGGTTGATCCCGTGCACATTATTTTCCTAGTGTGTCTTCAATTCAAGTAGTACCCTGATCCGAGGTGCGAAACAACATGCTTCTTTTAGATTAGGGTACGGTATTTATCTCAACTTTCGCGCTGTCTCTTGTTTACAGTTTTGTAGTACACTTAAAGAATAGAATCGTTATTTTACAATGTTTTTATTCGTTTAAACGTTTCTACCCGGTAAATAGTTTGTAATTATAACACCTAGTCTTAATACTTACCAGTGAACGCTACATTGAATTATTTTAGGAATACTTTAGTTTTACCTTGGAGCAAAAAAAAGTTAGCAAAAGCCGATACTAGTATCAGTTGTTAACGGAAAGATACGCAATACATGTGAAGATAATTAAACGTTGAAAAACACATATAATCAGCAACTGTAAGAAGAGGGTTTTGGAAACCGAATGTGAATAGCTGAAGAACGTATTGAAAGAACAGTAGTTTGGAGAAGAGGCAAAGGATGAAGAACTGAAAAGTGAGATGTATTTCAAATAAACACAACTTTCATCTGCGCTTATTGTACCGACTCGTTTATTGGCCAACTTTAACTGCATTCATAATATAAACAGAGCTTAAAAAACTGAAGTAATCTGGGAATATACCAGACGAAAAAGAAAGAGTAGAAAGAGAAAGAGGTAATTTCGATAATATTGCAAACAAATGAATATCACCACGTTTTCGATAGCGGATGACAATTGTCATAAAGTATTGCAGATCTTGGAATGGAGTTCTAATTTTTCCCTTCACTATTTACTGACTAAAGAGAAACTAATATCATTAAGAAGGTTTAAGATGCCAATTTTCAAAATTGATTAGCCAACTTAAATTGGTTTTTCTACCCCAAAGATAGATTATTAAGTGGCCAAAAAAACGTCACTTGCCACAGCTGCTTCCACTGAGATTGGCTGGCTTCTTTATTGTTGTCAAGCTTTTAATTAACGATTTAAGCACTTGCCAACCCTACGTGAAAAAAAAACAAACAAACTATAGATTAATTTGAACTTGCTGTCACTGAAAGGATTTCCCAAACCAAAACACCAAACTGGTATTGTTGTAAATTTAACATGCACTCCAATCTTTAACGCTTACCTATAGCTAGTTTAACAGTTTAACACGGTATCATTCTACATCTGTATCCTTTTCTTGTGACTCACAAAACGGCTTCAAAAAATCAAATTGCAATATCTTGTTCAGTTTCCAAAGTGCTACGCCTTATTCTACTACGCCTTTGCACTATGCTTTAGGTGTCTTTGTTGATGAATCCAATCATTTGAGCTGTATGACATTTGTTAAAAGCCATTGTGACCGGCTACAAAGAAATCACTTTGGGTTGGAACAAATTTTTCCCCAAAAGTTGCCGCATGCAACAGCTAAAACAAAGCAAATGTGAGAATTATTCCAGAATTTGGGTAGAACCGCCTATGACAAAGATATGAAAAAAGCCCAGATACTGTTGAGAAAATAATTGCTAATAGTTAGAACTGAATTTTGAAAAAACGCTGTGTCAGTAATAATAACGTTTCAAACGGAAAAACATATGGTTCTCACCCACAGTAAATTATTATTTTAGCGTAATTAGTCACCAGAAACTGTTTTAAGTATCATTTTTTTCAGAAAGACAACGGTTTGTTCTTAAGAAACAACAAGCTGGTCTTACTCAAGAAACATTTTTTGACCTAAATAACTGAGTGAATAACTGTTTTACCCTGATCTAACTAAAATTTAGTTTTTAACTTTTCATTCATCTTATGTAAATTGCCAACTCCCATTAAAAACCCACGGATTGATTCAACCTCTTTCAAAAGATCAAAGGTTGCGAAAAAAAACTTGACGAACTTTTAAAATAGAAAAACATGGCAGTATATACCTCTTACACTTTTGGAGTGTACGTGACGTTTTAATCGTCAGAATGTATCACTCAGGAGTTAAGATTGACTTTGCTTTCGGGAATTGGTTTTATTCTTGTTGCACTAACGGCACATAGTTTTTGCAAATGGTGTTATGGTCTCATCGTTGATTAGTTTGAACATAGATCGCAGATGGCTGCATGTAAATATGGCTTTTACGATCATTGTCAGGAAACCTGTCTCTGAATTGCTTTCTCTTCTGAAAGAAGCCTAATTATTTCTTCAAAAAACAAACCACAAACTGACGAATGAGAATAAAACGGACCAATTAACAAGTGCAACCAATGCTGTTAAAGTAACATCGTTAACAAACATCGTTAACTCCAAGTAATGTGTTTTCAATTCAAGAGCCACATTGCTATGAAAAACTATACTTTTTTACATATCTTTTTTTTTGTTTCATACTGTTGCAGACTTAGAGGTCGAAAGTGGCACACAGGACAGTTAGTACTCTACAATGCTTAACGCCCATCGGCAGGTTTATTAGTTTTACTGCTAAGATATCTTTTTCGATTATAGTTATAGAGTAAGTAGTAGTCGGAATATTCCTATAAAAATAACTCAGAAAAGACTAAGTCATGATGATAAAGAAGTTACTTCATTCAAATCCGTCAGAGAAAATTGTCATAAAATTTCTTGGATTTTAATCGATCTAACAGCAGGGGAATAGAATACATTAAATAGAAACGGAAACTCCCGGGTTAACGGGATCAGAAATGAGAAACATTAAACATCCAGTAACTTTTTAAACACTATACTTTGCGGGTTTTTCAATAGGAAATGTAACTTATTCTTACTTGCCAAACGCTTTGCAGAACCCCTTCTCCAGATAGTTTGACACCTGGTAACGTTATTGTTTTCTGATATGGTTTTCACAGTTATTGTTGTTTTTGGACACCCCGCATGGAGGAAAAGGCTAATATAAGTAGGCTTATATTTAGAAAAATCGGTATTGATCAATCTATGACACGAGCAACAAATCGCGATAAAAACTAATTCGATTTGATCTGCGCCGACTGCAATGTCTTCTTTTTGGTCCAATGCCACAGTTCATTCCTACAATACATCTGAATCTAGCAATGCCACATTTTCCTTGTTTAACAAGGCATGTAATGTTTTCGATAATTCCTTCTCCGTAAAGATCGGATTAATTCTTGTTTTCTCCACTATTATGTTGTTCAGTTTGGTTGGAAACGCTTTCATAATCGTTATTGTATACCAAAGAAAAGACTTGAGAAAAACGACAAACTACTTTATTGTCAACATGGCCGCTTCTGACTTCGCATATCAATTATCAGTGATTCCTGAGAGGATAGCTCAGATTGCATCCAATTCTAGACAGTGGCCTTTAGGTGGTACAGGAGGAAATATCTGCAAGGCGATAAGGTTCCTTGATTTTGTTTCATTTGCTGTTTCTTCGGGAAGCCTCGTCTGCATCGCTGTCGATCGGTTTGTGGCGGTGGTCTTTCCAATGAAAGCTCATCTAGTCTCGTCAAGACTTCGTACAACAGTTATTACTGCCATTTGGATTTTGGCACTGATGCTAAATTCTCTCGATTTGTATGCGTTTGAGTTGGTTCAACTGAGCAATGGCGACACTATCTGCACATATGTGAACGACTCTATTCTTTCATTTAGGATGTATTATTTAGTTTATTCGGGCATTTTTGCCATTGGACCGCTCATGACTATAACAATTTTATATTGTGTTATAGCAGTGACTCTTCGAAAACAAGACAGATCCCTTCGTGGTACATCAGTGCACCAGAAGGATCGCAGAAAAAAGCAAGCAATTAAGATGACTGCCTGCGTTATTGCTGCATTTTATAGTTGCATCTTACCATCTGGGTTTCGAATCGGCTTAGATAAAACTCTAATTGCAATATCTTGTTCAGTTTTCAAAGTGGTATGGTTTATTTCTTATATTATGCTTTACTTATCCTCGTTGATGAATCTGATCATTTGTATGACATTCGTTCAAAGTTTTCGCCAAGGCTTCAAAGAAATAATGACATGTTGGAGGAAATGTTTCACTTCAAGAAGCGACATGGAAGCCAGCCAATCAGTAGAAATGGCTCTAGAGATGAGAATTATTCCAGGAATTGGGGAGAATCCCTCATTTACCGAGAACTGACTGTGAAAAGGGAGACTAAACCTTTGCGACAAAAAATATTCTTTATTTAGTATTGAATTCCAAAAAAAAATGTTGAACCTGCAAAAAAGCAGCTTTTCGTCTCCTTCACAGAAAATTACTTGAATTCTTGTAGCATAGTTAATCACCACAGGCCTGTTATTAAATTGCTTTGTCCGATAGACACCTGTTCGTTCTGAAGAAAACAATTTTACCTTGAAACCGGTCGTTTGTGCGGTCAATACATAAGAGTAGTTCGTAAGTATTTAAGTTTCGTAACCATTTGCTTTAATGCATTACCACTCAAGCTTGAAAGTTTTGCTGACCTAACTTGTTCTGAATTCAAGAAGTGATCGGTAGTGTAGCATCTATCGTAAGCTTGTAATTTGTCGTCATTGCAGCAGCTGTTATTGTCTTGGAGCTAAGGGTTATTGCTTCTATTACTTGTTCTGTAGTCCTCTCAAAGGTTTGCAAGCCATTCATGTGAGACATTACAATTTGCCATTTTTTAAAGTAAAATCCTTTCTGAAAGTGAATTACATTAGCTGATATACTTTTGGAATCATGAAGATATGAAACTTTTTTAGGGGCAAATATATGTTACAGGTCAAAATTAAATTCAGGTAATAATTATTTTAACCTGCAGTGGTTTGATTCTCAATTTCCTTTGTCTTCTAACCCTAATTATTCATAATCAATGAATAAGTAGGGTTAAGAGACAAAGGAATTCAATTTTTACCTGAATTTAATTTTGGCCTGTAACATATCTATTGCCAGAGTATATCGTAACTCCTATTCCATTTACAAAAGGCATTACCCAAAGCTGATAATTATTCTTATCGTCGTTGAATTAAATGTAAACGTAGTTTTAATCTACCTGGACTGGAGACCTGTGAAGAAGTCGAATCCTTTGCCTTCACTTGAAATCTGAATTCCTCCACGACATGGTTCTGCCGGATTTTCATCAGAGCGCTTTCTTTTCTCACCTGACATTGAGTGGAGCCAGCAACGAAATCGTAAGCTTGTACTGAGCTTTCTGGTGTCTTTGAAATTGTGCCTTCGCAAAAGAGCTCGACCAGGTGAGCATTGAGAGCAAAATATTATACTGAAGTTTGTTCCATTTTTATTTAAGTATCTATCCGGGCCAGCTCGAATTGCTCCCACTGAATTACGACTGAATACGAATATTTGCCGTCGTTGGAACGAGCTTTGACGTACAATCTACGCAAAATGTTCACGAGCTCTTCTTTTGTAAACTCGTTTAATGGCTTGTTTATTAATGCTTTCTCTTTTCGCCAGGCTGAAATAAAATTATAATGACAATGGCTAACAACTTTTCGCCTTTTAGCATGTCTTTCTTTGGTCATATTTTAATTCAAGGACTGTCGGAACAGAGTGAACTTATAGTTGGAACCATGCGAAATCTAGCAACGAGCTTGTGCATTTCAGCATTTCTGCCAAGATAAAAAAAAAACGTCAAAAACGCTGATAGCGTATGAAGGGATTTTTTGTGGGGTGTTTTCTGGTACCGCTTTATTGACCAGCAGATTTATCTCTTCTCCTGTTACGAAAGCAAAGCATTCTGCCATCCTCACTTTAATTTTAATGCGAGACTTCAAAATTGGGGAATATCACTGGGGAATATCCTAAGTTAGTATATACCACACAAGTGAATAGTGCTTTTCGCGCGCGCTGATTGGCTAGTTCCCGGAGTTGATTAGCCAAGTACTATTCACCTCCGAGCAGCCGAAGAAAAACAAAATGGCTCCCCGTTTCAAAGTTACTCTTTGGTCCGCTAGTTATTCAGCTTGTGTGGTATATACTAAAACAATTATTTACGGTACCGCGAGCCAGTCAAATTTATTGAGCTTCAAGTCCATGTTTGCCAGGCAGAGGCGCTTAACGCTCACTTGACGACTTTATTTGTTTTGACAAGACAAAACCTCGTGTGAAATTTCATGATTAAAGTAAGCTATTATTCGTGCAATGTTTCTGACATGGGCAGGCAAAAAAACACTCGGTTCCCTTCAATAAGCTTTATTTAGATGGCTTTTTTTTTTCAGCTACACACAATCCACCAGAATTCTAAAAGAGTCAATGAATGGTGCTCTTATGAAAAAAGACGAGTAACCTATAATCACCCATGGTTTCATAAAAAACGCAAAGATTGAATTAAACCATGCATACCTCTTTCAGTTAAAGCAAAACCAAAACATTGACACATTAATCTCGTTTCATAGCTTTCACTAGAAGCACCTAACATACAACTAAAACAATCAGATTGGTTTGCTTGAATTGAATTACGCCTCAAGAGGCGGGGCATTCCCAGTAATGTAGGTAACAGGCCTTGGGCTTTTCCTGTGAAGGTCTCCCTTTATGCTTTCTGTTATCATACTCCTGTGATAGACTTTGGTCTTCCTTGTTTTTGGTATCACGCCGTTTTCTCCCAGCTGATGGTACGCATCGTGGAGAAAACGTGCAGGAACATTTGTAAGAGTTATCGGTCTTTTGAAAGAAAAGTTGGGCGACACCGCCTGTATCTGCTGCACATGTGACGCCCACTATCACATATCCCTTCAAGAGAAAAGGTGAATCCTAAGTGTGATCTATGATGTTGACGATTTGAAAATGAAGGATGTGTGTATGTGATAATGCTAAAATTTTGCTACCCGGCTAAAAGTTTATGCGACTGTTGACAACTACCCCACTTGCAGCCGTTTTTTCATGGCCGGACTATGCCGTTCTCCTACCTTGGGAAATTGCTTATTTACCATGATGGCTAAGATCAATGAAAACTTTTGAATTACAATGGTGCAGCTCTTAATAATACTGTATAGTGAAATACCACAAGGCTCTTACCTTCGAGGGGGACTTCAGGTAAACAGTCTTAGGGTTGTTTCCTCGAGTTAGATCGCTGACTACTCTTTGGTGTCTGCAACCTTTTAAGGTAATGCTGTCGCCCTTTTCACCTTTGACTCCAGGAAGTCCCTGGGGACCAATAGGGCCTATTGACCCATTAGATCCTTTCGGGCCTCGTGATCCTTTGGGTCCTTCTTCCCCTTGTGCCCCCTTTTCTCCCTGGGGGCCTTTTTCTCCGGGTGGCCCATGGGGTCCTGGAGGTCCCGGTATAATTGTTTGATTGACAATCTAGGAATGAAGGCGATTATGGGTTAAGGAGTTTTGTTCTTTTTAATGTTAAGATGAACTGGATACCTGACTAATGCTTGCTGTGGCTGATAAGTTAAAAATACAAAACGAAACACAGCAAGGTTTCAAAAGTTGAATTACTTAAGCATTTTAGAAACCGTTTTCAGACTGAAAGCTCTTGAAACACAAGCCCTTAGACTTAAAGGCTTACTTATACTTTTCTACCCTTGTACCCTCTCAGGAACATAACAAAATTTCGGATTCTCGCGAAGTAAAATCTGAGCTTTCGGTGCTAGACCGCGTTGCGTGAGTTTTTGCCGTGATATTAGATATTTCAAAAACGTTTAAGAAAAATTGATTTTTTTTACCGTGGCTACATTTTACAAATTCCTTTGATCTTTACAGACATTCACTCTTATGGCTTCAAAAATGCAATAAATCTAACCTGGATTATGGCCAAAAGTTCGGTCGTTTTGGCATCAATTTTATTGTCCAAGATAATGTGATTTGTATTTGTCGTACTAATGAGCTTCTTCACCTGTAAAACGAGATAAATATAGCGCATTAGCCTGTTCAATATTTAAATTCTCATTACTGATTGCCTGGCCATTCCTTTAATGCTGTTTTGGGGACATCAAGACTTCATCCATTACTTGATGTTTTCTACATTCTTTGCGCCTCTTTGCTTGATAGTGTTCCTTTAGTGAGGAGAAATTAGGTAATGGTTGTTCTTGAGAATACATAAGGATAAAACTGCAAAAAGTTAACAATAAATTGTCGACATGGAAGTTAAGAAATAACAACGTTAAGGAGTGAAGTAGGTATACTAAAGAGGACTTACGTTCGATTCCAGATCAAGAATTCGAGCCTTAATGCTGTTGATCTGGAAAGAGGAAAATTATTCATTAATTTAATATAACGAGAGTCATTTTTAGCACTTTTCTCCCCCTTGTCGTCTTCTTAGCCATAATAAAATTAATCATCAAGTATTCAACGGACATCATTATTCTTTCAACCGTTTCCTACAAATGAAATCGTCTAAATTTTCACGACTTTTATACTGAAATATGTGTTAAAATTAAAATGCATTTGATTTTTGCATATACAGTGAATGACTTTTGCTGCATTATTTATGAGATGTAAATGATTTAGACATTGACGAGTTCAGGTGCAGGCTGAATGATCTGTAGCGACAAAGGCGTAAATTTACATTCCTGCCTCTACAAATCTATGCCATTCTTTGAAATGTTGATTTTTTATCACGACGATGTATTAATAAGCTGTGAACTCTACTGATTATTTGAATTCAAGCGACTGAAGTTCAGCGGTTATTCTACTTACCTCCGCTCGATCACAGACTCCGGGAGGTCCTCTTGCACCGGGTGGTCCTGGGTCCCCCTGAGGTAAAAGAGCGGTTATGAACTGAGTTCCGCAAAACCAAGGCCAAAGAAATCACTCTGGCCAATCACAAAGGACACAGACGATCCAGTGAACCAATCAAAAATCAATGTAATTACATTCAGCTGACGCAAAGCGCGGGAAACGTGTGCGAATGAATAACGATTGTTGTTTTGTTCTGACGGGACGAAAAAGTGGCCAGAATTTTTTCAAACCAATCGTATAAAGTAGTTAATGCAAAACCAATAAGTTCGACACGAAAAGGAAAACACTCTAATCCACAAAGAATAATATAATGCAATTTATTGGCAAACAACCTTGACTAACCTTCTGCCCGTCCCTTCCATCACGCCCATTCTGACCGTCTCTTCCATCTTTACCATCAGTTCCATTCAATCCGTCCCTTCCAGGTGGTCCAGGCGGGCCCACTACAGTTATCCCGTCCCTCCCGTCCCTGCCGTCTTTTCCTGGCTCGCCGTCGTTGCAGCTACAGGGAAGCGTGGGTGTGGTGGGTGGAGGTTCAGATACACTATCAAAACTACGAAACTTTAAAAAAAAAGCCGTTAAGGTTGTTGGATAGGGCGCGTTGAAACGATACAGGTAGCGAGCGAGCCAGATGTCGCGTTACTCTGTGTTACTGAGCAAAGATACTCAATCTGTGACGTCAGACACTTTATTTCATGCGTCGACAAACAATAGAATACAATTTGTTTGCGCAGATGTTGAATAATTTCGTTTTAAAAATATCGTTTTCCGATCCCTTATTCCACTGAGCCAAAATGTCGTCAATGGAATCGGTTGACTTTATTTAATTATAGACAATTTGACTCAGTTAAAAATCGTGTCTAAAACCAAATTATGGTACTTCGAAATCCTTAAAATATATAAAAAAATATGTGAATCATTCGGACTATGAAGTCAAATATTTGAATATATTTACAATTTCTTTTTGGTGATGATTTCTTTAATTTATTACTGGGGCTAGGTCGTGTTAAATAATCATGTAATGAAAAATGCATATCAAATTTTATCAGGCATTTTTCAAAAAAATATACTTTGACCTACCGACCTACCCAAGTATGAGTTCTTTTTATTTTATGGTAAAATGTAAAAGAGAGAGGAACTGAATTTAACTGATAAACTATTCTTTATTTCTGAGGCTGGCTCTACCCTAGCTTCTGAAACGAGGTAATTTTAAGCAGATTACAGGCGGACGAAAAAATATTGAAATTACAGCCATTATTACTCAAGGCAGCGGTCGAAACGTCGTTTCAGTGTTTTTACAATGTGTTTGATTTACCATTTTTTTTGGTTAGTTTGATAACATAGATTAGAAACCAAGCCTATCCTATTCGCTTTTTTGCGATTGATCAGGTTAATATTGATAACAGTTTTATATTCTCTGACAACAAGCAAGATTTATTAACCGCAATTTCCTAGGCTAATAGATACTAGGGCAATTCTATATTTAAAAAAAAGTCGTATTTTCAGTGACATTTGTGGAGACCAAATTCATGCGGAACATAAGAAAATCCTGTTGTGGATGTAAAAATGATTCAGCCGATGATATTGAAAATGTATCTAAAAAGTACGTCCGGTTGTTTTCCATTTGAAATCTCGACTAAAAAGACTGCATGTCCCTTGTACAAATTTTTCAGTAACATCATAAACCTTTATTTCCCTTTTTGGGCAACGTCTTAGCGATGGTGCTTACCAGATTTGATCATTTGTCATTTCTATGGCTACTGCACTAAACCTGTCCCCTCTCTATCCTATTCCCAAGAATATCATCTTAAAGAATGACATAACTTACCTTATCAGACATTGAACACGTTAATAGCGTTGTGCTGTAAAACACAAGCAGGACAAACCTCAAAGAAATACAATTCAAAGACACCATCTTTGCGCGGTACTCACGTAAGGAAAATTACAATCTGCACTCTTTAAGTACTTGAAAAAACGCTTATCAAGACGGAGTTTTTATTACTTGACTTCTTTGATGCAAACTTGTGTTTGCACAAGTTTTTCCCAAGATGTCAAACTGATATGATATTCAATCAGACCTCAATTACTCTGATGTAGACAAGCTTTAATTAAACGGAAGGCTCTTTGGTCCGTTTTATTATGTTTATATCCATGGCGTGACCACTTGGTATTTATCTCGGAAAATGTATTTCAACCAACATCCTGTAATCCTGTTATTGAAAGCGGAACCCCTTAAAGTTTTTTTATTTACCGCAATTTAAAATTTGCGGTGATTTTACTGATTTTATTTCTTTTTTTCAGTGTTTCATGGCGTGGCGTGAATAGGATTGGAGGAAATTTGCAATCTTTCTCCGTACATGTATATTTTAACGGAAGGAAGAGGTTAATCTAATGGCAAAAACAAAAAGACTCGTTTTACACGTCAGGACATGAAATGTTTGATACATGAGGTCACTTCTCAAAAAAGTTGAAATTAATTTTGAGAACTTTAGACAAGCGGTTGATTTAATAGTAGCTGTAATTACGCCAGTAAAAGGGAAATAAAAAAGATAGTTTCAAATAATTCATTCATTCTTTTCATTAAGATTAAAACGTTTGCAACAGACAACTTAAAGTTGGCAAACAACGTTTTCAATAAAAATAAAAATTATTCACCAAAAAATAGACGGTTTTTGCACCAGTTTACATTCTTCATCAGTTAAAACAACCCCCTTAAACACTACAAATATTCAGGTTTTCCCTTGATGTCGTTGATGTCATGAAAACGTCATTGGTGTGGGCTCAGTTCAGCGAAAACGTCTTGGGAACTGTCTTTTCAATGTAAAGAAACACTTTATAACAGTATTAAAGTCTATGTATACATATATTAAGATCAAAAACGAAGAGGTCAAAGTGGCCTATGATTTCTCGTGGTAAAACTTAACTTTGAGTTGGCCCTGTTTAACCACACTGAGAGTAGTCTGTCGCTTCTAAGATATCTTTTGGAAAAAAATTCTCGGAATGGGCACTAAAAAAAATCTTCATGACAACCATTACATTGAGCTCGGAAATGAAAGTTTTATAAAGGAAATTAAGGTCTTTTAACGACACTCTTTCAAATGAGCCGGTTTTACCTATACAATTCCCTTATCGGCCTTAGTGATCTGTAGACGGCCACACCGGGAATATGTGATCTTAGTTTGAAAGATGTCTTTTGACAAGATGTACTGAAGTGTACCTTGTGGCGAGATTTTGGTAGACTGTAATTGCTATATTCCCAGATCTAATAATGGTTAAAACAAAATATTCTGTATTTATGTAAACAAAACACCACCTGGGTGCAGCCCGTGTCCCCTTTCTGTAACCTCGTATTCAGCCAGTCTCTCCAGTAGTACAACAGCACTGCCAGTGTCGAATGAAAGATTAAAACCAAATAATTCTGTGAGTGAAAATTAATAGCACTTCTTCTTGCACTATTCCATCGTATTTCCTACATTGTCATTACGACAATTACAAGTGATCTCTATTACAGCTATCACGAGATAAAGGGGATTGAGGTAAACAGTGACCTTAAGGTGAGCATTGCGAAACGCAATAACATTAATTCATCGCCCACTTTTATTCAAATCACACATTGCCGAGTAATAAAACCATGGCCTTGATATGTTAATTAAAGCACTCGCAAAACTAAAATGAACTCGATTTCTTCATACCAGTAGCTTGAGTTGTAAACTCAAGCTGGCGACGTGAGACATCACTCGTCACAGAATCTTTTTGTGATTATATCAACGGACTTATTGCCATGAATATCTGCCAGTTTGGCAGCGATCTCATCAGGGCAATATTGCTTATTTGTTTGGTACCGAAAGTTCGGGTTTTCACTCAGAATTACTTCCTTCACTACTTCTGCCACTTGCTCTGCACTCAACACCATCTGTGGTTGAGCCCAATACTCAGCCCATCTACTTTTGACTCTTTCCTCTATAACAAGAGATTTTTGGTCCACGGTTGAGTAGTCCAATCCCTCGGGAACTACAGCGGTTCTTAATGGAGTGTCCACGGGACCTGGCTCGATGAGCACGCATCTACAGAACATAATGGCAATCAACAATCAGAAACTTGTTTTTTTGTAGGAGGGGGATGAAGGGGTATAATATATGGGAACTGAGATTTGCTAATTGTCCAATGAAGAGATGGGATTTGGGTCACTAGAATTGGAAATCACAACCAAAAATATGGGGGCAAATAGGCTGGGAATGGCTCGTTGACTATTGACATGAAGTTCTCGGAATAAAAGAGTCAAGAGTATTTATTTGTTGCACTTACCTGATATTAAACTGGCGAAGAGTGGGAGCTAAAGACTCTGTCAATCCTTCTACGGCGAATTTCGTCGAGCTGTAAGTTTCAGCAGATGGAAACCCAGCTACCCCTGCGTGGCTACTGTTGTTTATGATCAGCCCACTTTCTTTAGCTTTCATGAATGGAATCACGGCCTTTATTAGTCGGACTGTACCAAAATAATTCACTTCAAACATTCTTTTCATCAGCTCCACCGAGACACATTCAAAAATGGAGAATACAGAAAAACCGGCGTTGTTAACTGCAAAAGAGAACGTTTGATCATTTGATTGCTATTCATTGTTTTTACGGGAAACGTACTATAACAGAACCATTACACTAACAGAGTCATATCAGAGGACCACTTACACTGACTGATTAAACTACATCATTCTTTTGGCACTACATGGAGGTTTAATTTCTTCGTGTCATTGAAACGAGTCAAATCGTCGTGCGGAATGCGATTGCAGCCAATGACTAATTGCGATGTGGCGTCCTGTTTTTTGGGGGAATAGCAGCACCTGATACCCTGAAATAACTCCACGTCTGTCAAAATCTGAATGGAAGTATCTCAGACAACACTCACCCCAGCCCACACGAGGCATTTTCAGGGAAGGTTTATATGAGAAATATCGTCCGTATTATTAGAGTCTAAGACTGATGAACCTCTTGGTTTATAGATGGTTTTCACTGTCACGCAACGAAAAAAAAAGTCGAAAACTACTCAGTGGATAAAGTCAAGAAATTGCAATCTTATAAGAGACAAGTAAAGACGACACTTCTCTAACGTTTGGGTCTCTGCGTTTTCCCAAATTTACAGAGCCCAGTATTCTTAAAAGCCCAAAAATCACAAGATAAGTTTCTATTTTTCCACAGACGCGATCGGAGCGGTATGTCACGCACCCCAATAACTCAAACTGCACAGGCTTCCAATCACGCTATTGAGCTGAAAAGTTGTAAAAGGACCTAAATTTAGATCACCTTATGCCTAATGAGGATAAAAACGTTTGTGCCTCTTTAGGTTTCGATTTAAGAATTTGATGACGTCTCATGAAAACGATCAATTGAGTGAACGCATACTAATTTTGTCTTTGTCTCCAATGTCTCACTCACGCAACAAAATTCGAGATTTTCGTTGGTAGTTCACATCTGAGAAATGACAACGAAAATTTAAACTACTCACAAATTACGTCAATTCTTCCCTCTTGATCGATCACTTCTCTGACAGCCTTGTTGACCGAGTCATCCGAGCACACATCCATCTGCTTGATTAGCAACGTGTCCCCGAGAAAATGTTTTCCTTGTTCCTCCAGCTGTCTTTTTTTCTCCAGATTTCTCATCGTTGCGTAAACTTTGAAGCGCTTCTGTGCATCTTTTGCTAGAATAAGGGCACTGGCAAGTCCTATGCCGCTCGAGCAACCAGAAATTACAACAACTTTGGGCGCCATGACTCAGACTGGCATACATGTAAATGCAGGAGATTAAGGGCATTGTGTTTGGACCAATCGGATGGGAGTGAATAACTTGAGGCAAGACAGGCAAAGTGCATGTGATCATCCGTGAAATTAATCTTTTCAGCAAATTTGCGTTACAGGTCGCACTGTCACTATCATGTTTTTGTTCCAAACCGCACGTACATGTTGCTGATAAGAATAACAAATGGTGAAAAGGATTTAATTAACGCGTATTCGAACAAAAATTCTACTTGTACTGATTTATCATGATTTTGTGTAAGCTCGCCCGAAGAGAAGCGAAAATTAGCTCCCGAAATCAGGACCGGAAATATAATTACAGCGAAACAATTCCAATACCTTACAAGATTAGGGTTACCTAAAGGTTCATTGAGCGGGCTCGATAAACCACAACTCAGCTGTAAGTGCCAATCGCCGTACGGTATGTGTTAAGACGATTCTTGTAACTTCCGTTTACAGCATGTTTCATATGTTATTCACTTCCATTGAAAGTTAAACGAATGAATGTGAATGTGCTATATATGCTCTTCAATAATCATTCCCAGAAGAAGCCTCCGCAAGGGACGAAACGCGTCCGAAAAAGAAACGACGTCTACCTTTGTGCCGCTGAATAGTCTCCGTTAAAAAAATTACAAAATAATGATTTCTAGCTGGCTTGAATACTTGCTCAATATAGAAGACTACAATATTGGGTGCCATACAGCGACTCTTTTCGCCTAAATTATTCACTGCAGACGAAAATATTTGCTCTACACCCTGGCTTAGTTCGATTCATCCAGTTATATTTACACAATTACTGGATCGTGAGATTAAATCTTGCGCCCAACATAACAAATTTAGTCTACAAAAGATGTAGAGATTGTTTTGATGAACGTGCGAAGAATGTTAGAAGTCGTTTAACAACTGGCTTCTGTTCACGCCAAAGTCAACCTCGTTTTCTTGCCTTATCTAACCATAGACAGGAGCCCTTCCATAAATTAATAAGTATCAGGTTAGTACATTATCTTAAAATTATACGGGGCAACACAATGCGGCGAAACAGCGTTCGATAAAGGATAAATTTAGATCGCGCAAGAATATCAAAGCTCTTGAAAATTTCAGCGAAGAAAGTTTAATACTTTAGATTGGAGGAGTTTAATAATTACATTATGGAAAAAAGATAAGAAAGGAAGAATGTAAAAAAAATGGAGAAAACAAGTGACCTTTCAATTCAAATATTGATAATATCATTGTACTGACTTAGTACGTAGACTTTACCTGGGCACCGAAAGACTTCAAATACAGACCATATATTATTATAGATATTCCGTTCTTAGAATTATATACATGTTCTTACGAGAGCTTAATCCTGGAATGGAAGTTTTTAAACTTTTCGCATTGCCTAAATCTAATAATAGGCCAGTTAAATACATGGTTTGATTACCGTACAGGGAAGGAATCGCTGGGATAACGATCGTAATCGGAGTTTCATATTTCATCTACTATATGCCCCAACCATAATCTGATTAATCTGCAAAATCTACGCCACACTTTACCGAGCACAGTTGTTGAGTGCACTTAAAATTTAGTTTATTATTGCACTCTTAGCTTATCATTTTGTGCTGGTCTCTTGGTTTGACATTTGAAGGATGGGTGCATTGTAAATCACTTTTAGGCAGTTGAGGTTGCGGACACTTCGCAACGTGAATGAGCGTCTATCTGCTGACATCTTGGTCCGATCCACATACAGAGCATCTCCAACAACTCCATCTCTTAGATTAAGGCAAGCTTGTTCTTGTCACAAATATTACCGTGGTCGAAAATGCGTCCATCGAGACGACGAGGAGTGAGACACTTGGCGAGCCAAATGTCTCACTAGCAGCAGTTGCGGGTCATACGCTGCGCGAAAAGTATTGTCACGCTCGACACAGGAGCAACAAGGTACACGTAACTGTACTGCTGCCTTCTGTATTATCATATGGCTGGTCGAAAGGTGTGTTTCTGCTTTTAAAAGCAAAGTTTCAGCGCAGCTCCAGCGGCAAATGTAGGCTAGCTCTGGAAAGAGAGTTTTTTTGCCACCTCGAATTGGCGATCGTGAGCGATCAATGGGACAATCCTTCAGTGATTAAATACAAACACAAATAAAAAGGTAGACATGGGCCGTCTCAAGATTTCTAAGTCAGTTTGTAAGAAGGCAAATCCATTTTCTAATCTCATTTGGTTGTTAACCGCAAAAAATAATCACTTTCTCACGAAAATCGCCTTCAAAGAATTTTTTACGGCGGCTCGCATTTCTTGAAGACGCCAACAGTAGATAAAAGGATTTACAGCAGAATTCAAGAAAACAATCGTGCTTGTCAATTTCCATGCCACAGCAATATCAGCTTTCTTCCATGACGCCGAATCAATCCTGTCTTCGCTGCTAGTCAACAGCAAAGTAATAAACAGTGGAGTATAGCAAAGGAGAAGAAAGTAGTGGATGAGGACAGCATTGCCTGTCCTTTTAAAGCGTGCCATATACGAGTTAGCTCTAACACGCGTTTGGACTGCCTCTCTTTGGGTTTGAATTTGTTTTTGATGGCGACGAACAACACCATAAATTTTCACATGGACGGTTATTGTCAAAATAAGGCAAACGCCCACCACAATGGCCATGGCTACAAGAAAGACCTTATTTCCACTCCACAGCATTACACTTGCCATGAAAATGCTTACCAACCAGTTCAACATCATGAGGTACATGACCCGTACGACGGTGACGACGTTAACATACCTTAGATGATACTGAAGCGCCAATAATCTATCCACACTGATGGCTGTAACAGTCAACAAGGACACACCACACACCGAATAGGACAGAATGTGGAATGCTTTTCCCAAAGTACACGGATAACCTGCCTCGTGTTTGACGTATTGCATGAGTTCTATATACAGAAACAAGGGCTGAACGACAAGGCCAACAGCGAGATCGGTTGTTGCCAGTCCACAAAGTAATACATTCGAAGGACAGCGAAGAGTAGGTGTCTTCCATACTGCTGATATCACTAGAAAATTTCCAAGAGTGGATGTCACAAGGAGCAAGATATTAACTGCACAATTCGACACGATAATGTTTGGTGGAACGTTTTCAACCTGAAATACAGGAAGTTGAAAACACGGACTGTTGTCTTGAATTGCACCTTTTTCTCCTACGCAGTTGGTCGAGCAATTATTAAGCATGATGATATCCGTTTTCAAGTTTCAATTGTCGTGAAACGTTTCAAAATTGAACTATCATGAACTATCGTAACTCTTTTTCACCCACTTTCGCTGGCCTCTGATATTTCCTCCCACCGTTTTGTGAAGCATATCGTTTCATCGAATGCCGAGCGTGTATGTTCATCTAGTATTTGCGAACGTCATCGGTTCATGGCCGGAAACATAAAAAGGAACTGAAGTACACGATTAATGAGTTTGGAGACCAAATTTAGATGTGATATTGTTGTGCGAAGAATCCTGTTTCGTTCCAGCTCGTTCGTCGCCGAAATTCTATGAATTGAATTGCGAATTCCGATAGGCTCAGACGAAAATAACAAGGCGAAATTCCAGACGTAAACTCCTTCCAGTAATAAGCTCTTCTGAGAATAAGTCGGTGAGCCAATTGTTGACTTCAACTCTTGAAAACAACATACCATGGTTCAATCCGCGATTTCTCGAACCCTCCGGTTATTAGACCTCCCAAACGGACTCGAACCAAATTTGTTTCTCCTTGATTTCTTTCTCTTACCTTCACTCCTCAAATTTCGAACCCTGCTTTCTCCAAGGCTCTAATAAATCCGGTTTAAAATGTGGCCAAAGCTGGGATTGTTTGTCAAAACAACGTGTTACTGAACCATTATTAAAACAATACAGGCACTTTTGATGTTTATTGGTTCTGGTAAAGTTTTCTCAGCGTTTCACATCGTTTGGTCTTGAAGAGTTTTATCATGCAACCCTCGTGTGTTCACCTGTAATATCTTTGAAAACCGAAAGAGCGCCCTAAAAGCGCTCAAAACCGAAAACCGCAGAATAAAATGATTAAACTTGCTATTTAAAAACTTGAATCCGGCAAAAAGCTTACTCCTTGCTTTTCTGAGGGAAAAGATGTTTTGCACATAGTGGTTGACTGAGGTGAACTAAACAGGCCTAAAAACTTGTCAACCAAAAACACAATAACCAAAACCAAACAACTTCGACTCTTAGACCCAAAAACTGACAACCCGTTACTACAAAAAGAATAAATCAAAAACCGCAATAGATTCTAAAACAAGTAACGACCAAAAATCCGATCTAATTGAAGTGGCTATACGAGCCATCATTTATATAGCGAGCTGTATTGTTAATAGTGCAAAACGCAACAGTAAGTGAGTACAATAGGAGATGTGACACAGTGGAAAGCATGGTATAGTATTTCTTTTATGTTGTGTAAAGGTACGTTCCACCATTGCCCATGATCACTGACCCAAAAAAGTCGTGAATGACCAATACAAATACAATACACAATTTTATGCTTGTCCGGTTTAACTGTGGAAAGTTTTTGGATGTATTTCTAAAGTTACAATCCCTTTGGTGTTTTTTATTAAAGTCAACGACAACATTACATTCTACAGAAAATTGCCTTTAAAGTCTTTTTTATGGTGACTCGCATTTCTCGAAGACGCCAACAGTAAATGAAAGGATTCACAGCGGAATTCATGAATACTATCGTGCTTGTCAATTTCCATGCTATGGCACTATCGACCTTTTTCCATGACGCCGAATCAATCTTGTCTTCGTTGCTCGTCAGCAGTAACGTGATAAACAGTGGGGTATAACATAGGAGAAGAAAATAGTGAATAAGAAAAGCGTTGGCCGCTGTCCTTTTGAAACGTGCCACGTTAAAACCATCACTTGCTTGGACGGCTTCTCTTTGGGTTTGAATTTGCTGTTGATGGCGTCGAACGACCCGATATATTTTCAGATGGACGAACATGGACAAACAAAGGCAAATACCAACCACCAGAGCCATAACAACAAGAAATATTTTTTCATTCCACAGTATCAGACTTGCTAAAGAGGTGCTTGCCAACCAGATAAATAAGACAAGATGCGAGACACGTTGGACGGTGACGATATTAACATATCTTACATGGTATCGAAGCACTAATAACCTATCTACACTGATGACTGTAACAGTCAACAAAGACACACCGCATACCGAATAAGACACAATAATGAATGCATGTCCCAAAGGACACGGATACTGTGCTGGCTTTTCGATGATTTGTGTCAATTCTATGTACAGAAACAAGGGCTGAACGACAAGACCAACAGCGAGATCTGAAGTTGCCAGTCCACAGAGCAATACATTCGAAGGACAGCGAAGAGAAGGTGTCTTCCACACTGCTGATATGACCAGGAGATTTCCAATAATTGCTGTTATTACAAATAGGACGTTAATTGCGCAGTTCAACACGATAAGATATTGTGGAACATTTTCAACCTGAAATACAGGAAAACGGAAGCAAGTGCTGTTCTCTGGAATGGTCTCTTGTTCTTCTGGGCATCTCATCGAACAATTATTGTACATGATGATATCCGTATAACGGCCGGTTTGAATCTTTGTAAGTATAAAAACTTTGTGACACATCCAAGGCTTTTTTCGTCTATTTTTCCTTCCCCCGATATTTGACGGTGTTTGGTGAGGGGAATAATTCGTAGAATCGTGCACATGCATGCATAATCATGTGAAAGTGTCATGGTTCATATCCGGAGACATAAAAACAATTTCACATATGAGTGGGTTTGGAGTGCGCGGAGTGCCTTTGTTTCGGTTCATTTACTGTGAAAAATTGCCATGCTTGCTATAGGGAAGATATTGTTGACGTCACCTATTGTCATTAATGTGTCAACCAGAGCCTCATTGGCTGTTGAAACAAAGGATCTTTTGTTCTTGTGGTTGGCATATTTGAATAACAAAAGCAATGTTTGTAAACAGATATCTTCCCTATATTTAGAATAATTTTGACCAGAATGTTCCCAGAGGAGGAAATCTGGGTCGAGTGTAAGCTCGCAATCGCTCACGTTGGGACCATTACTGGAGATCAACAAAGCATGAGAAACTATATTGTCCGTAGTGATGGTCCTAAGAGCAACTTCGCGATGAGGCCCGAACCGGACTTCTCGCTTCTTAAGTGGCGAATGGGAGAAGCAAGTTGTTTTTTTATGTGATAACTGTATCAGCGATAACAATCAAAGCCCCCCTGTGGCAGCTCATGGGCCAAAAGTTAACTTTTGCCTCTCTGGCAAGAGTCTGTGCAAAATGAAATGTATGTCACCTGGTCATTCATTCTCATGAAAATCAAGTCATTTTCAAGTGAAACGTTTTGCATGAGCACTCGATCTTGAAAAGAAGCAAACATCACCTCGGGAAGTGGAAGTTAAGTCTGCATATGAGCCAAGTGGCCCATCAGACCGGCGCTTATCCCTGTTTCTGTGGCATGAAGTGATAAGCGGTGTTTCTACTATCCCCTGGATAGGATGTTAGTCCATCACAGGACTACCCCCAATATTAAATTCGCCAGCACCCATTTATATACCTGAGTGAAGAGAGGCTCTGTGAGAGTAAAGAGTCACACTTTTAACAATTTTAAAATGAATAATTAATTGTTATTTTATTCATTTGTACATGACGTAGTGTCAAAGAATAACAACGGTCTGTAGCACAATGAAGTCATACATGTAAATCAGAGTTCACCATATTCACCAGTCGGTCCAAAATTGACACCTGGTCACTGGTGTTGGTTATAATATATGTATAGTTTTAGTATTAGTGAGTCGGTAGTGCATTTGCGGTCAAGGTAAATTGGTTATGATTCTTGTTCAATTAACATTATGAAACAGCTGTATACAATTATGCAAAGAATTATAATACACGATTTTAACAGTTATTTTAGACAATCAACTTGAGAATGCTCAGACTGCCAAGAGTATATTGCCCACTTTCACTTAAGTGGGACCTGGATATTGGCAAAATCCTGTTTACTTAGCTTCAAGCTTTATCAAACATGAGCAATTTGATTTTAGCTTGCTGGTAAATGGGAAATCTATAGAAAGAAAAGTATATTAATTATTTCGGACAGTTTTGTTTTCAGTCTGAACCCAAAGTGAAAGAGATGTTTATATTTACAATTTATAGTGTTATATCAGGCGGCTCTGGCCCAAGGTCAAAACCTTATCTATTTTACAAAGTGTTTCTGACAGGAAAGACTTCCTTTTCATATAGATGTAGCTTCTAGCTTGAAACCCCCACCTAGATTTCATTTCTTGGATAAATAATCAGTTAAGGTTTGAAATCCCTGTCCTGTTTAGTCTTATAATACCTCTAGAAAATGTGCATCTTTAGTCACCTATAGCCGCCCTAGCTTGGTTCAATACGAATTACGTCACTACAAACTGTAGAGTAAACAAGTAAAATAACAACAATTGTTATAATCAAGTTTAGAGGAAATAAAAGTACATAGTATTTAGAGGAAATTGTTTGTGCTAACATAACATACTTGTGTTGACAAGTATCAAGCATTCTCTTCTCCATAAGTTTTGATTCCAATTTGTTTAAGTGATCTCTCATTTATAGAAGCAAAAACAAACTCTACATCACAAGCCACCATGTGCCACCACGTGTCCGAAATACGAAAGAAAAGTGCTGTGAACGACAACAAAACTAAAAGATAAGGCAATTTGAACTTCTTACTTGATGTACTTGAATTTTAAAATAAGTTTACTTGTTGTCTAATCACTCTGCAGTGAAACGAAAACAAAATAATTTCTAACTTAGTACAAGTAAGAAAGATCGGTCGTATAGGAGGGGGCATCTCGTTTATTGATTAGACGTAAATGGCCCTAGCATAGTTTATTACAACAAACATAAACGGCCCTATTATAGTTTACTACAACAAATGTACTAAACAAAATGAGGAAATTTTACTAAAACAAAATTTTCAGAATGAAGTGATCAAAAACGGAGATGCCGTCGAGTGACAACTCCTAAAGGACAAAATCGAGTGAGTGAACGCCATAAGACTGCCAACTGCCATCCATGAGCAAAAAGGAACATCGAATTGACAACATTAGACTTGCTACAAGATCTGCTTCCCAACCAGTTTAACGTCGAATTTTGTAGTTTCAATACTAGTGTATCTCATCAAATCAATGACCTAACAAAGCTTCAAACGCACACACTACTGACTAGGTCATACTGAGGAATGCTTTTTCGAGGGAATAGACTAAGGCCGAATGACACAACCAACTAAAAAAATTGGTCGAGTCCGGAAGGTCCATGGCGAAAAACGACGGAAATGATTATGAAATGCTAGTTAAAATACACAGTTAGACCAGATCATTTTTCATGGAATATTTTCCGTCTGAAATAATGGTACTGAGAAACTGTAGCAAGAGCTATTGTCTTTTGCTCTTCGTGAAAGTTCACAGAGCAATGACTGCAAAAATTGCGTATTGTCGAGATAAAAACATATCCCCTAAGATTGTATTAGAAATGTCCGTTTGCCTCGCTGGTTCACCGGTACTTTTATCTTTGCCAAACAGGTCCGTTTGTAAATATAATTGTGCATATGCATATAATTAAATCAGTCAAAGCGGAAGGCAATCCAAGCGAAAAGAAAATCGCGTAGGACGAAATTTATAAATTTACATTGTTAGACGAGTTAGAGGTTTAACCTTGTTTGTTCGTGGGGTTAGTAATTTTGCAGTCGTTCCATATGTTTGCTCGCAAAACACGAACTTTAGTTTGACAAATTTTGACAGAAATTAAAATGAGAAAGCTTGCGAAAACATGGTCCAGCACAACAAGTGCTTTGTTGAAATAACAAAATGGGCAGATGGTGAAAAAGTCGCGCAGATGGTCAAATAGTGGTTGCTTGTGGATCTTAAAGACTGTAAAGATGACTCGTTTGGTTGAAAGGGTAGTGATAGTTGATTTACATTTTTTTTCTGTCAAAGTCTGAGACAATTAGCGTCATAACACTCATACTCCTTTCTCATTTTTCCCTCGTATTTGACATTGGCTTACATTGACATTGGCCTCTCGTTCGATCTCAGCCTTTACCCCCCACTAACCAACAGAATTCTAGCTACCCAACAGAATAAAAACAACTTGTCTCTAGAAGAAGTATGGTTAAACTACAAGAAAAGCGCTGGCTATGGGTTTTCATTTTTTTTTCATATTTGCCGATCAGACTTCTGATCGTATGGACAGGTAATTAGCAGGTGGTGTGTATATTGCTGATTATTCCATTCTAGAGTGCGTCGAAAGTGTTTCCAATTTTAAAGATTATTTTATTAAAAGTGATAGGTCTGAGTGGTTGTTTTTTGCAGTTTCGTTTTTGAGTGCCCTCACCTTTACTGGGCCAGAAAAAAATTGGATTTTGTTCCTTGTAATTTGATCAAGATCTCAACTCATGATTTTACTAAAGCGGCTATGGGCCTCTGTTCATACTGTTCATAGACATTTAATTCCAACAATAGTTTGTTGTTATCGTGTTGGGGCCCAGCAAACAAGGGGGAAAGGGGAAACAAGGGGAAAAACATAAAGATTATTTTATTAAAAGTGATAGGTCTGAAAATCAAACATTGAGCCGCATCGGAGGAGCATTATCAATTGGGAATTAACCCCCGCGGTGAGATTGGAAGAGCGAACGTTTCGAGCATTCGTTTATTTTTGCTCCGATTCAGGGCTAAAAAAGGTATTGAGACTTGAGAATTACACTAAAGGTAGAAATGTATAGAAATGGGCCACGTTTGACATATCAAGATTCCCACCAGCTTTCAGGACTAAATTAGAAATTGTTAAGGTTTTTCTTGCCCCTCAATTACTAGAAGAGACTCGGATACAAAGAAAACACCACCAAGTATAGAAGTTTGCCCTGAAAGCCTCGGAGCCATGTACGAATATTCTTATATAAAACGTGGCTTATTGGCGTGAATTTCTCCAAAGACTCACTTACTTGTGATAACAAGTCATCGCATCTTTCCGTGTTGAATTGTAATATGGCGGGTCTTAATTTAACTTTGCCTTATCCTATTTCCTATGCAAATTCAGTTATCTTCGTCAGTACGTATATTGTTGATTTTAATAAGTAAAACTACGAAGGGCCGAAGAGGATATTTCATTTTACAAAAAAAGCATTCTTGTAAAGAACTAAAAAGCTCTTTTTTTGCTACGGAGAGTCTTGTCCATGCTTTTATTTACTCAAAACTAGCTGCTAGACTCACTCCCAGGGCAAAAAATTCAGCCTTATCCCTCCAATATTACATTTGCTATCTTTTAAGGAACAAATAACTTTTACAATTCTTCTAGTCTGACCTGCAACCCCTTCAAGGCCTCGATGATTACTACCGTCTTACTGCTGTCTTATCCAAAGACTAATGCGATATCTTAATGGCGTCAGATCCTTTGTCGGTTATTGCACCATAGAACAAATTAGCAGATGTCATTTTTCTTTTTAAGAGAGCTTTTTGGGATAAGGATTTTTATATACAAGATTGTAAAAAGGATCGAAAATCCGGTGTGATGCATAATGCATTTTGATAATTACCTGTTACTATTATCAAGTGCGAAATCTTCTCTTTATATGCTAGAAAGTGGGCTGCGCGGGGGCTTCATAGTTATCCGGGTCGAGCGATCCAGGTTCGAACCCTGGCTGAGGACACTCATAATGCCTCTCTCAACCCAGGTGTATTAATTATTACCATAAAATTTGATGCTTGGAGGTAGCCATGCATTGGACTAGCATCCCAACCAGTGGTAGTAGAAACGCCATACTCTAAGTCGCTTCATAGAAACCGAAGATAAGCGCCGGTCTGATGGGCCACTTGGTTCGTATGCAGATTTTACCTTAACCTTTTACTTTGGTCTCTGATTTGCCGCCTCAAATTCAGTTTCCGCGGAAAATATCTTTTAAAAACCTTTTTACAGCGACCCTCATTTCTCGAAGACGCCAACAGTAAATAAAAGGATTCACAGAGGAATTCATAAAAACTACAGTTGTTGTTAGTTTCCATGCCATGGCACTGTGGCACTTCTTCAATAATGCTGAATCAGCCCATATGTCGTTATTAGTCAATAGCAAAGTAATGAAAAGTGGCGTATAGCAAAGAAGAAGGACGTAATGGACTAGGAAAGCATTGGCAATCGACTTTTTGAAACGTGCCACGTTAAAACCATTACCGATAGATGCTTGAACTGCCTTTGCTTGAGTTTGGATTTGTCGTTTATGACGGCGAGCAACGAGATATATTTTTACATGAGCATACGTGGACAAGCAGAGAAACATGGCAAGTGCCACAGCCATGACAGCAAGGAAAACTTTATTCCCACTCCACAATATAAGACTTCCCAGAAATCCGCTTACCAGCCAGTTTAACGTCAGAACGCACCTGACTCGTGAAACAGTTACAGTGCTACCATATCTCAGGTGGTAACTTATTGCTAATAGCCTATCTACACTGATAGCTGCAACAGTCGATAAAGATACTCCACATAACCAATAGGACATGGTGATGAATGCTTTTCCCAAAATACAGTGATACTCTGCTGAGTTCCAGAGGAGTTGCATCAGTTCCATGGAAAGAAACAACGGCTGAACGACAAGACCAACAGCGAGATCTGTTGTGGCAAGTCCGCAAAGCAGAACAATCGACGGGGAGCGAAGAGAAGGAGTCTTCCATGTTACAGATAACACCAAAACATTTTCTACTATTGCTGTTATCAAAAGCAGAATATTAACTATGCAGTTAGACATGATGAGTTCCTGAGGAACATTTTCTGCCTCAAATACAGGAAAACGGAAGCAAGCATTGTTGTTTGGAATTCTCCTTGGATCTCCTTGGCAGTTGACAGAACAGTTATTGTACATGTTGATCATCGCATCGAAATAGGATGTATCCTGAGATCAAATTAGATCCAAGACTGTTGCACCAACTCTTCTTCACAACATGTTAATCTTTCCCAAGTAATAAAATAAACGGTTGGAACCAATCATGTGTTTTTATGCGAAATTAGATAGGTAGTCAATAAGACTGCCCTGTTTTTGCATAACAGTGGAATTAATTTTAACTCTTTTGTTTAATTTCTACAGCTCTGTGCTATCCAAGCAAACACAGACATCACGTACAACTTAGCACGTAATGCATGGTCGAACAGGTATCATCCGAGTTTCGATACTGTCGTTGTACTGTAACTGTCATGAAAATGAGAATTGCTTTTGTTTTTGTCAAATTGCTCGCCAATATTTCGTCCTTTTTCAATTCATGACTGTCTTTTAGAAATGTCTCTAAGAAATTAGGTTTGAATTTTTCATTCTTAGTCATTTGATGAAAAATTGAAATACATTGTCAAACATATATTTTTCAATTTAATCATAAATGTAGATCCAAGAAACATTTTTCACCTTTGGAAATTAGCCACAGATGAAAGTTTATTAATAATTGTAATTCGTATCTCTATGACGCAAAGGTTTGCATGTTCAGTATCACATTGAACACAGCTGGTAGTCAATAATTTTAACAGAAACACTGTTTAATGCAAAAAGGAGGTATTCATTGTCAATAGAATTTACATTTTCGTCAGGGACCTTTGTTAGGCTACGCCAGAAAGACTCCGAAACAAACCTGGGCGAATTCCGAAAATGGGTCCGTCGTCAGGATGTAAAATCGAATAGGGCCTTCACTACATAAATGGTAAGGTGATATCTCTTTTGATAAACTGTGGCGAAAAATAATCAGAATGCATCGAGAAATGTGTTTTTCTTACTGTGAACATTATTACCGATCAAAATTCAAATTATTGCTGTTAGTATGAACAGGAAGTGTGTGTCAGATCCATGCATCATTTATTGCGTTAAAAGAAAACCGATTAGCAAAAGCATCCGTTTATTGTATTCGAATGATCCCACATGAATTCTGAGAATGTCTTGAAACTTTATGCCGGTACTGTTTATCAAAGTCTTTCTCATACAGTCTCGTTCTTTTTTTTTCTTTCTTTCAACGAAGCGTACATGTATCAATAACCGAATTGAGAATGCAGAAAGTGACTTAGGACTCGTTTGCATGTATAATTAACTTTGCTGAGTTGTTGTTTTTACACACACCTGCCTGCTGTTTTAGTGAAAAGGAGCATCAGTTGGACTTTTTTTGGCTTTTTCGCAAAACTGTAATTGTTGAAGATTTCATATCATCTTCAAGCCTGTCGAAGTAATCTAAATTTTATGATTTATATTCAGCACCAAGGTTAAATCGACATTTTTTTGACGAATATATGAAAGTGCATCCTGGGAGACTCAGGGGCTGCTAGTGTTAGCAATATTTCGGGCGAAAGTTTATTTCAAGCGTGGACGAGCTCCTAGGCACTTATTTTTACCAAATCAGAACCAGAAATGTTCGAATTCCATCCTGCTGATTGGCGGGAAAACATTTTTCTATTTAATTTATTTTTACATTTAATGGACACGATCTCTACACTGTTGTTTTTGGTGATGCGCAAAGCTAGTCGAATACATACGATGTGCAAATCTCCGAATTTCCCCTTTCCATCCAACATTTCTTATATCACTCATTCTGCTTTCTCCTATATGTATCCAGTCTTACAATTCCCAGTCTTCACACACTTCACCTTGTCCTCATGAACAATTGACATTGAATAAGCAAAATAAATCGCAATGAATTGTGAGTATTGTAGCAGAAACGAAGGAAGGCACTTAATTGCAATTTCGACGTTGTATTTCTTGTATTTGTGATGTAACAGTTAATATAGTTCAAATTCTCAAACTGAAAAATTTTGGGGAGAATAAGCCCAAATTCGAACACTTGAAAATGATTTGGTAAGAATAAGTGCCAAGGGGTTTTTCTTGCTTGAAGTAAACTTTAGCCAGAAAATATCGCTAACCCGAAAATATCGTATCGTCTCGACTAGCAGCACCCAAATATTAACAAGAACTATGTATTCAAACAGATGCCCAAGACGAAGCCCAAGCAGAAAAACCATCAAAACTGTTGGAAAAATAGCCTAAAGTTAGCATAGTTTTAATTTGATTATTAAAACGATTAGAAAGATTGACACTATAAGCTAGCTATGCAAGTAAAATCATTCTCAAAGTTGATTGGCTGAGCGACACCCAATATCCGGGTCAATAAGTACATATTTCAAACTACTGGCATAACGGTGAAATTTAGTGCAAGTCCAGTATTGCCACCAAAAATTATCATATCATATTGCTCTCAGACATGGCTGTTATTACTTCCGAGAAAATTACAATAGTGCTTACGAGATAACATGAAAATTTTGCTTATTAAGCTTCTTATAGAGCAGTTGAGCACTCCTCACTTAAAATTGGAAATTGATTGATTTAAAATTTTCATGCCACTTTCTTGTCCAATTAGAAATGAAACAAAACCAATCGTGACTCGTACTTTTTCCACCTTTCGTGTCCACTTCGCGTTCTTATTGGTTCACTGGATTTTCTGTGTAATTTGCTATTGGCCAGAGTGATAACATTGGTTTCGGTTTTTTTACACTCAATTGTAAACGTTTCTAATGAAACTTCAAAAGACAAGTTAAAATTTATTGCTATAGTATACTAAACTAAACTATAGTAACGGTTTCTATTTCGTTATTTTTCTAAGAAAGAGCAAGATACAAAAGAAGTCTATTTATAACATCTACGCCCTGCTAGTGCAAAGAGTTATCTACTAGTGTATTGTAGGTGTAACTTCTCGTGCACATTATATATTGTTGAATTGTTAAATCTCCTGAATAAAATTGCAGATCAATTTGAGCTTTTAGTTGTTAATTAATATCAGAGAACAGAGTACGGGTTGATGACGGTAAATCAATTATTGTATTCTTTGTCATAAAACATATTAAGAAGCCTCGACTGTGTTCTGTTCTATTGCAAAGCAATTAGGAAGCGGTAGATCACTCAATAAGTAGGGAAAAACACTCGACTACGTCTCGTGTTTTGCCCTACACTTCTCTCGTACTCTACTACTTCCCGTGTGCTTTACAAACAGAACAGAGCACAGTCGAGGCTTCTTTATTTATTTAATACACACTCAGTTAGAAGTTAAGAATACTAACATTAATTGATAATACTATTATACTATCATTTCTTACATATTTAGTTGTATTACCAAAAAAAACTATTACTGCCCATATAAATGCCTTCGTACACCTGTTAAAAAGACCCGTTTTAAGGTAAATAAAACGTCATATCAGGTAAGTATTGAGATATCAGTTAGAATGTACAACAGAACTATATTTTTATCCCACGTTTTTATTAATTACCAGTCCTTGGCCTGTCGTTAGAATTGTCGTACTGATTTGTGATTTGAATGTGTCGAGGATATCTTTATGGTTGAATGATTGGTTTCTGGGAATTGCAGTTCTCTCTCCTGTGAGTAAGAGTTTTTGCCATGTAGGGAAGATCTGCCTTGTTAATTACTGGCAGTGATCAAGGGCTGTGACTTGCCACAAGGGTCCTTTAGAAAGAGTGCGAAAGCCTTGCGAAACCTGTGTAGAAATACACTGGACATTTACCAACAATGAATTTCATGTTTAAAAGGCCCTAATATGCAATACCATCCGCGTTGAACAGCTGCCAATGTTATTACGCCGTTGAAAGTTTGAGCGATGCGTAAACGGCCCGCCTAAATCCATGGAATGTCTCAACCCCAAACGTTGCAAATTTGTGACGCACAACGTGTATCCTGCAACTAACATATTACAACAAGATGGCCAAATCCGTGTGACAAGTTGTGCCTAACAAGGTTGCAAACAAATGTGGCGAGCGTTTCGTCGGGTCTTAACTTAGGATATATGACCTCTCAACTAGGTTTGGTTCCCTTATCGGTTTCTCCAGCAGATTAAAGGAGGTCTGCAGTATTTTGTTTGGCAAGCGCGATGACGAAAAAGTTAGAGTGCAGTGCAGGATTCCCACATCGAATGGTCCAGGATTCCTTGACCTTTCCTCTTGAGTATGGACTTAACTCTCAGCATAGTGCCTTTTTCTTGAGTATGGACGTAACTCGCAGCATAGTGCCTTTTTCTAAAGAAAACATTGAAATGCACAGTCCTCGCTTCGTTTTAAATTTTGATGGTTCATCTGTTATTCGAATTTATTTCCATAACAAAGTCTTAATAAGGTCCATGAGTCAAACCGAGCTATGAAAGGGAGTATAAATAATTCCTTCCTTTAATATAAAGAAACATATTATTTAAAAACTCTTAATGCATTTCCCGGTGAAACATTTAACAGTGACTCACTGTGTTTTGTCCATGTAAGTGAGAACGTTCCCTAATAACTTTCTTTTGCGCCAAATATTATGTAGGCAGGGAATAAAAATTAATGAAAACGAAATGATGGGAAGTTGATTATAGATATCAAGAGACAGTTGTTAATGTAATAAATCTCACTGAATACGGATGACATACCTTTGAGTCTTAAGAGAGTAGACGACAGGATTCACCATACTGTTGAGATGCGTGAAGAAAAACGCAAGGAAATGGGGCCATGAACCATGAATGGTTGCAGTGGTGTGTAACAACACCGGAAAAATGCCCATGCAGAAAAATGCGACCACGGTCAAACCGATCGTCTTGGCTGTCTTAACGTCGTTTTTAATCTGTCTTTCCATAGAACAGAATGTCGAGATACGTTTTCTCTGTCTACGTACGGTGCGCCAAATGGCAATTCCCATAGTGACCATAATTGTGAATGAAACTAGATAAACGGGAATTATAAAGTGTCTTCCAAATTTCTGTAAATATTGTATCCTGTAAACAAGCACTGGAACCTCGCCAAGATCAATATCGATCCCTAACATGAACATGCCATACGTAAAGACAGCTGCTGACAGCCATACGAATAGCACCGCTACTTTTGCCTTGTTGATTGTCTTCCACGAATGGTAGCGAAAGCCGTGCACGATGGCTCCATAGCGATCCATTGTCAACACAATGAGGTTGAACACTGTTAAGTACATGAAAAGCACGTACCAAGTCACGACGAACCACGAGACAGAGCGACCCTTTAGGAAGGGCACTTTGCAGATGTACCACATGATCATAAGGGGCATATTGGTCAGGGCGTTGAGGATGTCTATGAGGGCTAAGTTCACAATCAGAATATTCGGCACTGTTCGCAGAGTCTTAAACCGGACGAGTAACAGGCAAATTATACTGTTCCCAAGTATTGATCCTAGCATGACAAAAGTAATCATCAAAATGTGCGAGTACTTCTCCCCATCCTGGCAAGAAGTCGTCAGGGTTTCATTGGTCATTGTTTACGGGAAATAAGTTCAATAAGTTTGGCGGTCAAATCTGCGTTGAATCAAAGACGATAATTAGGATTAAATGTTACTGTTGCACTGACTCAATTCCCTTCTGTATACCACCATGATCGGTAATCGATCGGTAAATATAAATTGAATTCCACGGTTCCTGGAGCATCTAGTAGAGATCCGACAAGGCTTGCTTAGTATCGAGCCCCCTTCCCGGTCTGGTGATTGATAACAAAGGCCAAGCTCCCCCTCAAATGGCGGGATTTGCATTAAATTACAACGGTTCACATGTAGGACTAATCGCGAAATGAATGACGGTGGAAAAAAAAACAATATCAACGAAAAGGTAAGGCCTTGAGGGCGAAAAGTTTTTTTTTTGGCCTCGACCTCGACCGCAGACATTGCATTGACGTTTTCATGGCTGACTGATTTAAAATATACATGTTAGAAATTCAAGGACAATATCAACAAAGGGAGAAACCTTTTTTTTTTAATTTACTGCAACTTTTTTTTAGCAACTGAATATCTTTGACTAATCCTTGGTGAATTTTATATGGATAGAAACTGCATAACTCAGTAGATTTTACACTAAATAATACACGCTTAGACAGACAGAGTTGTAATGAACCCTGAAAGTATTCTTTTAGAATATTTGATTGATTGAGATTCGCTGCACATATATAGCTGCAAAAGCAGAATTAGAACTTCACCTTGCCGCGCTTTGGTTTCGCAACATTGTAAAAGTTCCGTAGAGCTGGTGTAAGTTGCACACGGAATCATTCACTCGTGATCTGTTTAGTCCAAACACATATTGAGTCGTAGGTAAGTTGCTTGACAGTTACTGTATGACTAACAAGAAATTCATTTTTGTAATACATGTAGCCTTTAACACAAAGGTTCTATGGTTTGAATTTTCTATTATCCAATGACCAGTACCGCCATGGTCACTGAGAACGTCGAGTATAGTGCTCCATTATCATAGCACTGATATAAGCAAAAGGGCCCGAATCAGTCCTAGCAATTACACAGATTTAAGGCATTTCCCATTCTCTCGATGAAACTAGCAAGTTCCGAAGATTGTTGTTACTAAATCTAGAAATTTACTTTGGGGGAGGGGAGTTCCAGTAGAATAATGTCTGATATAAGCATATACTGGTTCACATTTTTAAAACCACACAGTGAAACAAATAAAAGCGGACAAATTCTACGTTGATAAGGCACGTTCTCAGTGATATCTTTCCTGCCTAGAAGTAACTATTCTTATCCTACCAACAACAATTCTCATTTCAAAATATTTTTCTTATTAAGTTACACCTAGTTTTTTTGCGTTTTAAAATTATTTGAACAGTAAAGCCAGTTTAGGGGCTGAAAAACAACACAAAGTTTACTTTTTGAATCCAGCATTGAATTCTTTACGTTTGATCAGTAGTAAGTTCTGTGAATGACAAAAGTTACCTGCGAAAACCCTTCCTTTAATCTGCTCCCAGTCGTCATGCTATCATCAACGGCGCATGTTGATTTCTCTGCTCCAATGAATAATCTAATATAACGTGTTGGAGATTATGTACCCAACATTCGTTTTGCATAATCATGTTCAGACGCTCCTGATGTTTCATTCGTTACTAAAATGATAGTTTTATGGAATCCATAAAATCTCACCTCACCTGTCTGTTATTACATAAAAAGCAATATCGCCCTCAGGGTGGTCGTGGAAATGAGGACCACCTCATTTTGTCTTCGCGTTAGATTCATTTTCAAGTGTCTTCAATATCAAAGAATATTTGACCAGGTTTATTTCCTTCGTAAAAATTATGCTTGTCAATTATGGACGGGATGAATTTCAATGTTCTTTTCAGCCTACGTTTCAGTAAACAGCAAAGTTCAACTTAATGAATTTTTTCAGGATATGTCACTTGACATATCTTGATAAATGGGAAGTAATAAGTCACGATGATAATGAATATCTGAAAAGAAATAAATACGTGAGTTACCGTGGAAAGAACGAAAGATGACGGCTTTCTTTTTCTGGCTTTCTTTCAAACCTGTGAAGTCGATATACAACTGCTTAAGACAATACTTCTTTCGAAAAAAGGCTCTTTATTGAGCTGAAAAAAAAAATGCGTGACTGTCTCCGTTTTTATTGTCGTACTATATTAAACTACACACACGCACACACAAAGCTAAATGAGCTTCAGGGTGATATATTTAGAAATTTATTTCCGGAGAATGTGGCCATTTGTTGATGGGTCTCCCCTCTAGCGACGTCATTGCTTTTCTGGCATCCTTCACTTCGACTGCCATTTTTATTCAATGAATAATTAAAAAAACGTTAATTATTTTGGGCAATTCGAAGTGTCCTCTTTAGATTTGGCCTACATCACCAAAAGTCGCAAACCGAGTCTTGAGATTATAAAAACGCAGAATAAGATTATTGTTACTGGTTTTAATTCCTTCCAGGAGTTAACGCAATAAAAAAAAAAATCCATTCCAATCGTAAAAGCTAGTAATTGAACTGATTTTTAAAATAAGGAAAATATGCTAAATATGAAAAAGAGAAATATATGTATTTTAAATTTAACAGTACTATATCACAGACCTACTCGATCGGTACCAACAACATTCAAGATAATGCCGGTTCTGAGAAACCATCCTCGATGAATATGCTATCGAACCGCCTTAATTTCCAATATTTTTCGCTTTTGTTTGCATTTTAATTATTTTGTGAAATGTCTAGCTGCTGACACCAACTATTACTTAACTATTTTCATTATTCTTGAACTTTGTAACTGTCGATTGATGAAGTCGAAACGGAGTAAGTACTCTTTGTTAAAATTACAGATAAAATAATACCTGTATTTTTTTAGTTATGTTAGCCTAAACAGGTTCTTACATAAATATTATGAAAAGTAATCTAAATGGTGAAGTTTTTAAACTCAAGCTTCCTATACACTGATTTCAGTTTACTGAGTAGAAGATTTTTTCTTTGTGTTATCAATATTATTATAGCTTGCCAAACTTAATAGCACTGCGACCCTCGCAAGTTAATTTGGTTCTTTTTCTAATTTATGTCTTTTTTCTGACAGATACTCATTACTGTAATTGCTTCATGTCAGTATTCAGGGCCATTTTCCACTTTTAATACATTTATAATGAGTGAACACTATTTTCTTTCGTAAAAAAAGCGATGAATGCTGGGCATCTCAAGGAACTCTTTCGTTATGTTTTATAAAAGTATCGTTATTTTCTTCAAAATTATTTTCTGTGCCTTGTGTTTTTCTATCTTGTGAATTCCTTCGCTATAATTCCTTGTTGACAAATGAAGGTTTGCCTGATTATTGGAAGTCATAAATGGTTGTGACTTGCCACAAGGATCTTTCAGGAACAATATGAAAGCCTTGCGAAACCTGTAGGGAAATATAAAGGAAAAATACATAAAGAATTTGCCAAAAAGGAATTGAATGGAGCTTATATACAAACGCTCATAGCCATGCTTATGTATAAATAACTAACATCGCTAATGTAATAATAGAGAAGTGGCAGAATTAGCTTACAAATGAATGGCTAAAAATAAGTGATTATTTTCTCAATTAGAAGACCGATACTCCTGGTTTCCTGGTTACGTAAACCAAGGTTAAGTACCGGGACTGCTTGGCCCCTTCATACCATTTCAGTCGAAACTATCATTTCTAGTTCAGTAATAATTATCCCCTTCGAGCCGCGCAGTTTGCCTGAGGCCATTAAGAATAGTATCGGCCCCATTCGTCTCGGTAAAACCGTGGGTGAATCTTGCTACTTCTGATATAGTTTGTGCTAAATCGGCTAAGGAGATTAAACTCCTAGCCGCCATAGCCCTCAGAGTCGTGGAAGAAGGAAAGCTCACCCACCACTACAAGGTGAGTTCACGTCACGGTTATTTTGTCTGTTAAGCCTACTTCCGTGTAGGGACCCAATTTTATGGTCATCTTAGATTTTGGGGCTGGCATGACTGTAATTCTTGGATAGCAAAATTTTTTTAAGCTTACAGAACGCAAGAACGTAAACTGTGACAGACAGTAGAGAGACTCTTCTTCGTCGGCGCTTCTTCATAGGTTATGTACACGTTTGACGTTCTGCAGGGTAATGATTTTCACGTTCATGGCGACTTCTGGATTTACTTCCATTAACTTCGAAACATCTATAGCTATTCCATGAAAAAATAAACAGCAGCCCATAACCTTATGCTCACGTAAGCAAGAAATTCAACTCCAGTGTTCCCTACATACTTCCAGGACAAATTTGTTCGATACCGATTACATACCTTTGAGTCTTCAGTGAGTAGATAACAGGATTCACCATACTGTTGAGGTGCGTGAGGAAAAACGCTAGGAAATGTGGCCAGGTGCCATGCATGGTTGCAATGTTGTGTAACAACATCGGAAAGACACCCATGAAGAAAAATGTCAACACGGTCAAACCGATCGTCTTGGCTGTCTTCACATCATTTTTTACTTGTTTTTGTACGGAACAAAACTCCGAGATACGTTTGCTTTGCGCGCGCACGCTGCGCCATATGGCAATTCCCATAACAAGCATTATTGCAAATGGGACCAGATAACCTGGAATTATAAAATGTCTTCCAAAGTTTTTCAAATAGTTTATTCTGTACTCCAGCACTGGAGCATCGCCAAGATCAGTATTGAGCCCTAACATGAACATGCCATATGTATAGCCATCTGCAAGGAGCCATACGAACAATACTGCTACTTTTGCCTTGTTGATTGTCTTCCACGAATGGTAGCGAAGGCCGTGCACGATGGCTCCATAGCGATCCATTGTCAACACAATGAGGTTGAACACTGTTAAGTACATGAAAAGCACGTACCAAGTCACGACGAACCACGAGACAGAGCGACCCTTTAGGAAGGGCACTTTGCAGATGTACCACATGATCATAAGGGGCATATTGGTCAGGGCGTTGAGGATGTCTATGAGGGCTAAGTTCACAATCAGAATATTCGGCACTGTTCGCAGAGTCTTAAACCGAACGAGTAACAGGCAAATTATGCCGTTCCCGATTATTGATCCAAACATGACAACGGTAATCATCAAGATGTGCGGGTGTTTCTCCTCATCCTGGCAGGAAGACGTCATATTTTCCTCTCCCATCGTTCAGCCTGCTCACTGGAAACCAATTCAATATCTTCAGCCGTCAATTTTGTACTGGATCAAGGACCATAAATGGAGATATTTACTGTGGCATGAAGTTGGCATGAAGTCGTTTTTACTCTCTTCATGAATACGTATCTCCTACCAGCGTAATTTAGTTATCTGGAAGAAATTTGACACGTTTGACTTATTTTCATTTTGCGAAGCCCTTTTGACATGCATTTATTTATAGGCAGTTAATACTACGAACGATTTTCTTTCAACGTAAATGTAGCAACATAAATTCACAAACCGGGAAATCCCAGTAATCCTGTAAACATCTTCTCTCCAAGATGTGGAGAGGACTTTCCTTATCACGTTTCTTTGCAGCATGTTTTTTAACAGCTATAAAGTTTTCAATATTAAACTTTTTTTAATTTTTTTTATTCAACATCGCCTAACTTAATCATTCGCAGTTCACAAATACGACTAATTACCATACAGGTGACAAAATTGATAACAATATAAACAATCGCAAAAACCTTCCTAGGCTTCTAAGCCACCTTTCTTTAGATTTTTCGCAAATCTTGACTGTTTCCTTAACATTAGATATATTCCTGAAGAGATTAAAATCAACTGATCAATTTTGCATTTTATGCCAGAGTTTTGCAATGGCTCATTTACAAACTCAGTTGAAAGATATGTTATTGGGAATTGAAGCTGCAGAGGAAAGTGAGCAAGTGAATAAAGAGTGGTCAGTAGGCGTTTCTATATTGCTCATCAAAATAGGAAAGTTTCCAAAAACCTTAAGAGTAAACTATAGAAATCATAGTGTACGAGTTAATTCGATTAGTTTTAGTAGAGCATTTTCTGACGAAAGCATGTCTTTTTGCAACATTTGTCAAGTACCACTACTAAAGCAAATGAAAATTTACTGTCAGAGTACTTTAGTCTAATTTTTTAACGATATATTTTAAAGCGAAAAAAGGAACAATTTTTACATAACAGCGAAAGATCCTGTTTCAAAATCGTTCTTTGAAAGTCAATAAACAAAAAAAGATCGAAGTTCAGCTACTTTCTAAAACGGTTTGTAAGTAGAACCATTTCAAGGGCTCAAGGAAAACTCCATTTGCTTTTGACGCATTTATTCTTAATACTTAGTTTATGTTTTGCAAAATGTTTAAATACCTTTGTTCTTGCTATGCTTTTCTTGTTAGTTAGATCTTTTTGCGGAAACTGTTGATCTCCACACTCACATAAACCTCTCTCAAGAACGTGTTGTTAACTTTTATGCGTCCAAGCTTCACGCTTCCTAATATTGTTTAGCTTTGTATTGTTTGTCAGTGGGTAAAATGATAGTTGCAAAAATTGATGCACCTGCCTGTTATTTAAGATGAAAGTAATATCATTACCTCTGGATGGGCTCTGGTATCTTCGAAATTTTAAAAATTATCGGTTCCCTTGACTATGTTCCTTCGTGAAATTATGCTCTTCCAGAATTATTACCGGCATCCATACAATGTTGTACGCGGTTCTCACGTTTATTTTTTCGCGGTTCTCACCTGTACATGACATCTACATGGCAGTAAACTGTAAAATGAATTTAATTAAATTCTGGAAAAATATCAATTGACATATCTTGATAGATTGGAAAAGAACCTTAAGATGTGTTTAAAGAAAATATCTCAAAAGGGATTTTGAGATTTTATATCATCCAGAAATTTATTTTCTCGTATTTATCCATAAAGTAATCTTTTCTTATGAGTTTCCTCTAATGACGTCTTTGCCTTGAAAATATCCGCCTTGTCGATTACCATTTTTATAAATTCAACAATTTTTATAAATTTAACTTATTTGGAACTATTTATTTATCATTTCGTGGCTCTGAAAAAGCCAAATAAATTTTTGCCTAACGTAAACCTTATAAATACACTAAACTCCATACTATTTACTAAGAATTCATTCATCTACTTTGATGTGGAAACAATGCAAGACCGGGGTCTATTTGTAAACACTAAGGCAACCTACGTAGAAATAAAATTAAAAGATCACTTATAAACCTTCCAGAGATTTAAGCAGGGTTAGTTTTTATTACATCAAATGTGCGTTTTATTTCCTGAAATATATGCAGTAGAGCTTATTTGTTCTATTCCACTCAAAATGTACTCCATTCCACTCATGGCAACATGTAATTGAATTCGTGTCAACTGAGCGAGCAATATCGTCTCAAATTTTAGATTAAAACAAATTTTAGACGAAATCAAGCAGAGAAATCTAAAGATAAAATACAGAATTAAGAATCATATCTGGTTAATATTTTTAGCATTTCGAAATTATTTCATAATTATTTTCATCAGTTAAGAAATAATTCATTTCTTTATTGGCCAACTGATTAATTTTTACTTTTAATCAGTCTTAAGTGCAGTATATCGCAAAAAAAATCGTTGCCGCCTATATTATTAAAATAGTAATGAACTTATTTGTTGCTCTCTGTAAATAAGGCTGCAGCCGAAGCGTACGCAAAACATTAAATGTACGAGATTTTACACACACCCGGTGAATGAGTTCCTTGCGAAATTTTCAGCGATAATAGAAACTATAACAATAACTACTGATAATCTAAAAATTAAAAGAACAAAAAACAAAAATGGAAAACAATTAAAATTTGTTTCTATATGATATTGCTTCTCATTTTCTTGAATAACAATTGCAGCATGTCCAGGGTGTGTAAAAATAGCCAGAAGGTAACCTAAAAAGTGTCTCAAACTGTCCATAATAAAGCGTAATAGCCATATGAAAAGTACCTTTTGCTGCTTGTAAAACAAAACAGTTGAGCATAAAATGGCTTCTTGAGACTTCCCTTTGCGGCTTCGATATGCAAATTCGCAACGTTGCATTTACGAAATGTTCTCGAGGAAAACGTCCTGTAAAGTAAACATTCATCGGAATCTGCTAAAATATGCTTTACCTAAAACGGTACAAGACATAAATAACTCTTACTTTAACAGAACTTGGAAAGAAAAAATTTTATCATTAACGATCGTAGTAAAAACAACAGGTTTTTAAGGCAGCCAAGGATTTACGAGACTCACGGCATTGTGGAAGATATTGCATCGTTAAGGGCGAAGGTGCAAGCTCCTTTGCAATATTTGTCATAACGTTGTGTATCGAAGGACTCATCTATTACAATACCAATCCTTTTTTTCTTTTTTTTTTTCTCCCTTAAAATATCTTCGATTTTGATGAAATTTCTTTGGAATTTTGTATAATGATGAAACAGAATATTTACCTGCAAATATAATGTTTCCTTCTTCTCTCTTTGCATTAAGTGGTTAGTTCTGCTAGTTATGTAAGCCCCCCTATCACGTGGGTTAAGTGATACTTTGAGCGTTTTTGTGTCCTGACAGTTGCATAATATCAGTTGGCGGCACGTCGTTGTTGACCGGGTTGTTGACTTAATTTGAATCATAGTTTTTCTCACTGCCGCTGTGGCCCGAGTACGGCTTTCTGTGAAATTGTTTTCATTAAGCTTATTTACACCGACTGGAGCCTGGAGCCGAGGTTATTCGTAGACTTTGTAGGCCTTCACAGGACATTTCTTGTTGTTAGGCACAGCAAACATTTTTCACTGCAATGGCTCTGACATTCCGACGATCGTTTCCTGAACGACTTTTGGTTCCTCTTTCATTTAATTCGAGGGACCAAAAAGCAGCAGAAAAATGTCTGCATTTGTAAGAGCAAAGTTTAAAAACGAAACATCAATTTTATTATTATTTTTTAAATGATAATATAGCATAGCAGAAGATTAAACTTCTGAAAGAAGTGTTACACATTCTTCATTTTTACATTTTAATAAATAAATCATTCCTATATGTCGAGGCTTTCAAAACTCGGTACATGCTTGCTTAAATGAAATTTAATAAAGCATTATGGCTGTTTAGGGTATGACACAGTTCTATCATTGTGAGCCATGATCAATCAATCACAAGGGTTTTTTCTGCTGGTGTTTGGCAATCAGTATCCCTGATGAGGTTGCTGTACACAAAATATATCAGCGTAGAAAGAGAAAGAACTCCGTTTTAATATATTCATTGTTGAGATAATCAGGTGAATGGGGATTCCACCAGGACCAAAGAGACTGCTGTATTAAGTCATTGTCCGGAAATTCTCGGCTTCTGTGCAATTCTCCGTTGAAGGAATTTTTTTCCTTGCTTCTTTGCACGATTTTTTTTCCCCTTCCCTTGCATTTATTTTTTTTTTTTTCCCCGCCCCCCCCCCCCCATTCCTTCTCCATCACTTTTCTAATGGTCCGTCTCGCCTTGAATTATGGATGTTCCTGGCGGGAAAATCGTGCGAAAAAATTGGCATTCCAAACAGTCTTCCACATACGGGCTTTCTGTATTTGCTAATTATTCATCCCAAGTTTAATCTTTGCCGCCATGTTTGTTGGTTCTTTCATGCTGCAGCTCTATCTTTGCCTCCAAAGAAATGGTGAAAAGATTTGCTGCATTAAAACAGCGGAATGAGTGTTTTACGAGACGAACGATACGCTCCAACAGCCAGACACTAAATGGACCAAATAATGAATCAAAGGGAAACGTTTGGACAAACGCAAGGTACACGTGTTTAATCTTTGCTTGAGTTCGTCGCGGTACACCGGTGTCGTGGCTTTTTTTTTCACTTATGTATCCCTTGGTTGGATAAAAGACTGCAGTATCTGCTTTGCTCTCTAATGTGCTGAACAGATGAGTTTTCTTTAAATTACGATACATTGAACTTCGCTTTTGTGGTGGCTACTTCTCCAGTGGAGTGCCAAATGCCCTTGTTTAGAAATTGTTTTGGACTTAACTCTTTTCAAAATGACATTCGCAATCTTCATGATAAATTTGTTAAGTGTTGAATTATTATTGTTCCAACATTTTAGGCTCGTCAAACAGAAAGAGAAAGCGACTCCCTGTTAAAACGAAGTACTGATTTCTAAAACTGAACGGCAAAAGGTGAGTATTTCTAAATACCAGCAATAGTTATGTGATTCAGTCAGGACGTCGACTATTATTAAAAATACAATAAGTATCTTGTTCTGTTAGTGATTTACAACATATTGATTTCGCTCAGAATATAAACAGTAAGGTACGTGCAGCTAAATTCTCCCACGGGGGGTAGTCAGAGGAGAGGGCTAGTCAGGTTAATGGAGGTGCTATTATACTATCGAAAGAAATTTTCCTAACTCTTCAAGCATAATGATATGAAACACAAAACAAATTTTACAGCAGGCGTTATAAATGAACATTTTTATGAAGACAACTTTAGTTAGAACAGAAATCAAAATGGTTGTGAATGTGAAGAATGGATGACAAGTGATATTTACGAATGATGCCAGCAACAAGTAAAGGATCTAATAACTGAACACAAAATTAATCAGCCCCTTAATGAGCATACAAATTTCACGATCTAAAGTAAGACATAAGGGAAAAAAGGGGGCTAGATAATTACATGATGCTGTGTCCATGACGTTTTGTGTTATCCAACCACTGTATAATAACTGATATTGAAACTTTTAACAACAGGAAAATACAAGAACTGATGTTAGCGTAGTTTTAGTGTGCTCGGTATTTTTTGTGTTTCACGGCATAATATTTTGAATTAATTCTTACAGTTATTCTTAATAATAAAGAATAATCTGTGCTGAATTATCTTTTTTGCATATCACAATTTTTCACAATTTCAGTGTAAAATTGAGGAAAAAAGTTTAAGTATCTGAAATTAATTTATCTCAAAATTAATGACCATAAACTATTAATGAAATTAATGAAACTAAACTTGAAAAAGCGAACGAATTAACCCACGCCACTGATGTTCTGAAATCGAACAGATACCCACAATCGGCCGTATCTAACGGAGCAACTACACAATGCAGGGTCACTTCGGACCACCTGTTTTACATGTGTCGAAATCTTTTGAAGAACGAAGCAGGACACAATAGGCACTATTGTGATTCAATAAGATAGGCTTACCCTTCTGACTTACACCGTGGCTTCGGAGTTTTATCTTACATCAAAGGCCTAACTGAACCTCTCTCAAGACTTCTAAGAAACAATGGAATCCAAACTACAAGCAGACCCCTCAAGGCATTACAACATAGTTAGTACTAACTACTATCTCCGAAATCAAGACCACCGCGAAACTACAAACAAATGTCGTTTATAAGATCCGGGGGGTACTCCCTTATATAGGTATGTGCGGCCCCAAAGGGTATGGTTTTTCAGCCGTTTTTGGTCATAAATTGGGTATCGATTTTAGCCATTTTGCCGCCATTTTGGTCATAAATAGGGTATTGATTTTTGCACCAATTCGGTTCTTTTTAGAAGAAGCTACTTCATCACGCCTTCCTTCTCCCATCCGCGCCTTGCCTTCCTCTACTCCGATTAACCTCTGCTAGGCAGCCTAGATAAAGCCAGCAACAAAAGCCGTTCCCCTGATAATCTTAGAGTCAGGTCATAAATAGGGTATAAAATTTTTGGTCAGGTCATAAACAGGATAGGGAAAATCGCAGATTTTGGTCATAAATAGGGTAAGGGTTTTGGCAAGCAGGCCGCACACCCATATCTAATTTTTCTTGGAGTACCCCCTCCCCCGGGATAAGATCCCATGCGCCGACTGTTCGTGGAGTTGTATCGGTGCGACTGGTAGATGTTTACAAACAAAGAAGAAAGATCATATTTGAAACACAAAAACCTTTAAACAAGGTTCTAACATCGCTTTACATGCCTGGTTGAACGAGCATTCCATTGACTATGACAGTGCGCGCGTGACTGACAAGGGTAATTTCCGTGTTAGAAAAACTTTGGAATAAAAGAGATAGTTCTTGTCACAATCGGTTTCACAGGCTTACCAAAACACTAAAAGAAACTTCAAGAAGAGTTTAAACTTCAGTAGAAAATTATCTTAATCGGAAGGGGGATTAGATGGCTTTTTTGGCCATTTCAATTTAACAAAATATAGAATGCAAACCACTGTGTTATGTTTGTTGCCGCTGTTTGCATTCTATTAAACAATTAAATTACGTGCTCGAGATTTCTATCGCGCGATAGTTGACGAGGGCAACTATCACGCGTAGAAATCGAGAGCGAATAATCTAATTTGTTTTATTATAAATCTAGTAGTCGCCATGGCAGCTCTAATTCACGTGGAGTGGCAATTATGATTAAAAATAACCTTGATTGGACAATCCATCACACAGTCTTGGACCCCATGGGACGATATATAATTCTAAAAGCTTGTATAAAGGATACTACATATGTGTTAATTAATGTATACGCTCCGAACAAGGACAAAGATATTATAGAATTTTTAAAAAGTCTTCTCATCACGGGAATGATGGTGTGATGTAAAACTGCTCAGAGAAAAGAACTTAATTGAAAGACTGGTAGCATCAAAAAGCTTATCAATATTTGGTCCTCAAGAGGTTTATCCATCTATGGTGACAATAATCAAATCCTTTTTAATCCCTAAATTTGTTTACGTATGTGCGCTACTACCAACACCAAATGAACTTTTGAAACAGTTAAACAATTACTATTCAAATTCTTATGGAAAGGAACAGACAAAGTAAGGCAGGTGTCGGTAATAAATGAATATGAAAATGAGTGATCTAGAGTCTGTGGTAAAATCTTCAAGACTAGCATGGCTGAAACGAAAATTTAATGGTAACGATGGAACTTGGAAGAGGTACTTAAAACATCAATTAAAACCCGTAGGAGGCCTTTTCTTTATAAATTGTAATTATGATGTTTATGACTACACAATTTCTTCCCAATTTTATCGCGAACTACTGTTGTGGTGGTCACAATTCCGTGGAACTTTTGCTTCAGAAAGCAATTGGCAAAGAATCATCTGGAATAATAAAGAAATACGAATAGATAAAAAAAACCGGTCTTTTTCAAAAATTATTATGAATCTAGAATTGTCTATGTAAATGATCTCTTATTTAATCTAAGCAGTAACGACTCTTTCGACTACTTTGCAGAAAAAATTAGTAAAATCAACATTCTTCAATGGGGCAGGCCTCCGACACTCGATACCTGACTTTTTAAAAGGTGGTTACACATCCCCGCCGTTAACTTCTACTTCATTTATGATTCACAACAAAAAAAATCGAAAGAATATTATTCACTACTTGTGACGGAAAAAGCACAGCCTACTAATATTATCTATAAGCGGAAAAGCGATTTCAACCTCCCCATCATTTGAGAGAATTTTTTTCTATTACCTCATTCTGTTGCGCTCGAATCTTATGTCAAGGCTTTCCAGTATAAAGTGCTTAACAATATACTCTACACAAATAAAAAATTATTCAAAATTGATTACAGATCAGACGATGTTTGTACTTTCTGTGAGGCCGAACCAGAAACGTTATACCATATCCTTTTCCAATGCCCTTACTCAAGGCAATTTTGGAACATTTTTTAATCTTTTTATCAAATCGACAAGTTTGTCTATCACAGAATAGATATTGGGTAGCGTAGCCAATCAGAGCGTGGCATTTGTGATAGAATGCTAGTAGATTTATACTAATTCTTGTTAGATGGCTTTTGTTTTTCTAGTCTGGAATTAGTACTAAAGCAGACGTTTTAGTTACTCGCTAAACAAGGCAACACCAAACGTAGTTCGTTGCGTTCGCTAGAGTAGTTACCCTCATAAAACGAATTTGGGCTGTGTTTTTCTCCTGCTTTGGTCATGCGATTTCAATTTTCGTTTTAGATACGTATTTACGTATATACGAAAGTAGGCGTCTACCACGCTTTTCCTTTTCTTTTCCCTTTCCCTTTTGTTTTTTCATCCACGGAACGCGTGAATGACATCACATAAAAACTTGGTACCATGTCTAAAAGCAACTTAACAGGGATTACCTTGGGTACAAGCCCGGGGGGGGGGCACTTCCAGAAAAATTGTGTAGGGGTGTGCGGCCCGCTTCCCTTACACTTATTTATCACCTTACCCTATATATGACCAAAATCTGCGATTTTCCCTAGCCTGTTTATGACCTGACCAAATATTTGATACCCTATTTATTACCTGATTCTCAGATCATTGGGGAAGGGCTTTTGTTGCTGGATTTATCTAGCCTGCTTAGCAGGCGTTAAACGGGATAGAGAAAGGCAAAGCGCGGATGGAAGGAGGGCGCGATGAAGAGGTAGCTTCTTCTCAAAAAACCGAATTGAAGACTACACTGCAATAATCGTTGCCCTATTTATGACCAAAATGGCGGCAAAATGGCGGCAAAATGGCTAAAATCGATACCCTATTTATGACCAAAACGGCTGAAAAACCATAGCCTTTGGGGCCGAACAGTACCTATATAGCCCATAAAAGGGAGTAGCTCCTGGGGGTACAAGACCTACATGGGTTATTCACTCTCCTAGCATAATCTTATATTTGTTTCGTAGATACTTTCAGCTGAAAGAATGCTTAAATTACTTCAATACATGTTAAGAAAGAATTGCCATCCAAAACAAAAATTATTAAATGGAGGCCTTGAGGAAAATGTGAAACTGACGTATTTGGAAGAATGCTGCTTAACATTCACGACGTAGACTGCGCATTTTCTGGAAAAATCCCGCCGTCATGAAAAATTATATCATGGAAGCTATAGTTTCCAGCCTAGATAAGTTGTCGAGTAGCATCTAAACTTGGCATTAAAAGATGTTGAATATGTTTCACGAAATTTTCCAAATTTCAAATATTAATAGCCAAAAAACATTACTTTTTGCAATGGGAAATGTCCTCTATTTACGTTGCTTGAATTTAAGTCTCTAGAATGCTTTGGGTTCTTTTGCATATAATCGATATTAAGACTAATGGTAGTTATTATATGGGTCACGCAACGCCTCATTGCGTGACGCCCTCACTTCAGTGTCTTTTAACTGTGTTTAACCTTCATGACAATAACCTCCTTACTCAAATCTGTCAAAACTGGAAGCCTCTTCTTTGGGTGTTCACTGTAGTATTTGGATATTTTGGAATAAGTTTCCTTCAGAAAATAGCCTGAAAATTGTTCAACAAGATTTAATTGGATGTTCGTTATGATATCATATGGTGCATAGAATCGTCATCTTGGATTGCCCTTATAATTTATTGTTGCAAAATTATATCAAAATAATTGCAAAATAATGAACTAAAACTGAAAAGCCATTGAAACAAAGTGGAAAAAATTATCACAAGAGCTGAGAATTTTTAAACCTACATTATTAAACATTTCGTAAATTTGTAGCAAAAAGATAGTTTCTTTAGTAACATGAAGTGGAATGAATAAACGTCTAATGAGAGTTTAAATTTACATTGATTAAAACCCCCTGCCAAATTTGTCAAAAAAAATTCCACATCCGAGGATTAACTTGCTTTTTTTAAAAAATCTCCTGATGGAGTAATTACTTACTTTCATGCTAGGTGTCCTAAACCTACATGTAATAATATTTTTACCGTAGTTTTCGAATTTCATCGCGACAATCAAGCGCAGTTATTGATAGATACAATGATCATATGGACACCATGCTAAAAGAAACGGAGTCAAGCTATGAATTATGCCAAACATATTTTTCAGCTGAAAGACTTATATTTTGGTGAAAAGTTTGGCGAAAATCTTTTAGACAGTGAAACTGACTAGTGCAAAAGAAGATCGATTTCATTTTAAAACTTTTTGGTTGTTGTCCGATTATAAATAAAACCGGTTATTTAAGGTTATTTGCAATTCATTCTGTCGTTACACAATTTACTTTACCTCGTAGTGTCTTTCGACTCCCTAAAGCTTGACTTGATGTTTGTGGTAGAATAATATGGATTCAACTTTTCATCCTAGGCATTCCAACGCAGCGAATGGAGGAAGATACAATCTCTTATAAAAACCACTGTTTTCTTTAAAAACAAATTTAAGTTTTCTAACTATGCTTGTTACATTCAAATTTGCGCTCGTCTCCGAAACAACTTTACAGAATAAAAACTTCATTCTCACACTAGGGTAGAAGCTACGCACAAACTTTTGTAGCAAAACGTAATATACCTTTAATGGAAAATTGGTCTTTTTGAAAAATACCTTTCATTTTTATTTTAAAGATATACTTCAAGAGTTGTATCGGTAATTCTTATGTGCTTTCTTTTGTTGCAGGGTGAAAGAAGTTAATCTTGCTATGAGGAGACAAAGAATTGGCATAGTCAAAAATCAACCTCTGGGAAATAAAGCCAGTTCCATTCGCGCAAAATATTTAATGAATAGAGCCAATGTTTGAGTAGTTCGCTTGATGGAGAAAGAGGCAAATTTTGGTAATAGGAATATCTGGGCTATCAAAAGGAGCTGAGTGGCAGTAAAAATACTAAAACGGGCCTATAGAGTGAAACAACACTAGGTCTTTTGACGTGTAAAATAAGCGCGCTTTTGAAAGGGGACTGCTAATCTAGTGGAAATTTAGGCTATCTCTTTGACTATGTATTCTTGCCGAAGACGGGAAAAAAGGCTGCGCTTTTGAATGGAGCCTAGTATTGAGTCGAAAATAAACTAAGTCTTTTGGCGGGAAAAATCCGTGCGGTAGCCGCGGATTTCTCCGATCAAAAGGTTTTGTTTGTTGCGATTTGTTACTAGACCCCGTTTAAAAGTGCAGAAATTTTTCACGTCGTCGGCAACCCTACATAGTCAAAATATAGTAAAAGAGATAGCCTACATTTCCACTAGTTCCCAGTCCCCTTTCAAAAGCGCACATTTTTTTTTTACTTTTCCTTGTAAACACAACTCATTGATTAGAAATAAAGCAATACTCATTTATAGTTTCAAAATGTCTGTTTATTCCATCTTAAAATACAAGAAATGTTGTAAGCATTAATTACTTTTATTTCTAGCTACAACTAATATTTATAATTACGAATAACGAACAAAAACGCGCAAGTTCGCTGTTTAAACTATCAATAATAACTTTGAAAAATATAAGTCTAAATGTAATCCAAAATAAGTCTACAATGTTAGTCTTTCTTACTATAAACAATCGATAGTATTGCAAAAAAACTAAGTCTTTTTTCGTCGTTGTTTTTGAGCTGTCAGTAAAAAAAGTCGGGATAATAAACGAATCAAAAGTACCAAAAGCCTGCAAAGATCTTGTGTAATACCCAAAGAGGCCAAGTTTTATGAAAACTAAAACCGAAATTGAGATTTAAGACTATTCATGGTGAAATTTCTTATTAAACGCTATTCTCCGAGTTTCAGTATATTGCTAAATAATGAAATTGAAACGACATTTAGTCAAAACTTGCTATCGATGGACTGAATTAAAGCTCCATACAATTCAATAAATTTTTGCTATGTTTATAAGTCAATATGCGTAGCTTACAGACTTTGGTGAACAATCTCGTTAAAATTGCAAGCTAGACTTCACTGGCAACCAAAACTGACTATTAGATTCTGTTTCACCAATAATCCACGTAGCAGACTGAATTTTGCAGAATTAGACTTCAATCAAATGAAAAATATGACACAATCGTCGGTCGAGATTGAGAGAAAATCTTCAAATTTTGTTTCAATGTGTCAATTGGTTGTTAATAAGAAAATAAGGTCTCTGAATATTTTACGGGTCGAAATACAAGCAAATCTCTCCTTGCCAATCATCACAATTTATTACCTCTAGAAGGTAAGAATTTGTATGTCGAGAAAATTTCTTAGGGCTGATCACTTCAGTCATTCTCCTGACCCAGACGCCTGATATAGTACTAATGTTTTAAGGAGAAGGAAGATTTTGATCTAATGTAACGGCGAAAAGTTAAACTTTTTTGTTTACCTAATTAACTATTGAAACAACGTGCAAACGCCTGATCCAACATCCTCTTGTCTGCTTGCTTGTGTTGTCCGGAGATGGGAGATTCTAAGGAAAAACAACCGAACTAAATGTTAACAATTTAGGCCACAGCAAAGATTGGTATTGTGATATTATTTAACCTGAATTTGGTTCATTCTCTTGAGCGCTTATTCACATAAGGGAAACTATCAATAACAATTTTCCAATATCGTCTGCGATATGGTTCGCGTGACAAAGCTATTAGCATTTTTGATTTATCCAGGATCAGGCCATTTTGTTTTTCATATAAATAATGATCCAAATCAATAGACAGTTTCGATTAACATGATTACATATTTGTTGCTACCCAATTCATACACGTGATGATTCATTCGGGACGTTGCAATTGTTCAAACTGTCACAAGAAACTGATTCAATGGCAGTATACAAACAGGACAATTGTAACCTCCCAAATGAATCATCACGTAATCTGAATTAGGGGGCAACAAGGATGTAAACACGCAAACCGAATCCGTCTGTCATATGATTTCTGAGGACACAAACGATTAAATTATCCATAGATTTGAGATATTGAGATATTGTTGCTCTAATATGATTTTGGCGCACATGAGAAACCTTTAAACACTAGCCCGGTTAATTTGCATTATAATATGAAAACCAACACGGCGGTTGCACCTTGTGACGCCATTAAGTTCATTCAAGGTCATCCAAAATGAAGGGCGCGGTATACGCCATTGAAATAGGCAAATTAAAACGTTTTAGATTTCGAATTCGAATTATCAGCGATTTGGAGAAAATAACATAAGAGTTTTCACAGCTTAACGTACGATTAGGGTCTTGGCTACTTGTAGCCTAAATTGTGTTTTTAAAATAACGTAATTTTTGGTGTGCCTGAGAGGAAATATTAAAAAAAATCCTACAAACAAGGCACGTAAAAGCAAGGCAATCCCAGAATAATCAAACAAATCCTTTTCCGCGTTGAAATCGCGATAGGATTGAATCCTTGTTACCCATTTACACCAATTAAACATGTATAGCTCGATCGAATTATAGCAACTCAGCCTGTGCGAACAAAATTTGAACGGTAAAATCTTGCTAGGGACAGAGTGGAAACCCTGTAACCCATTTCGTCCAATTTAAAAACATCTGGCTCAATCAAGTTTGAAAGAGGTTCTTAAATTATGCCATCTTAGCATTTCAGCTAACCTAAGTGAACAATATGCCGCTCAACAGCTTCAAAATATGGTTAGACTTTATGTGAATGGGCGAAATCAGACACGCTATTTTCCTATGAACGAAATTGAAACAAGAAGCAATTAACTCACCATCGTGTTCATTAGCGGGGACTTCTAGGTTCCAGCTCGAAAACGGCACTTTGTTTCTGTAAAATAAAAGGAAAATGTAAACAACCATATTCAAAAAGCAGATTTTAGGAGTTTTGGGTGGAAGTAGTCACATATTAGTCATATGTTCCACTATTAAAGGTTGGACGCCTTAGCCTTTTGGAAGAAAATCGTGCAAACAAGGCATATCAAATCATGGCACTCCCTTGATAATCAAGCAAAACTCCTTGTCGCAGTAGTGAAACTGATTTCCCTGTCACGAATCTTGGTAGTGTTGAAACCTTGAGACCTTGAAACCACTTACACCAATTTAACATCTTTGGCTTAGACAATCAAACTGTCCATGAAAGATTCTAAATTATACCGTGGTACCAACTCAATCATGCATGATCAATTTCGGCGAAAAATATTTGCAAAATGTTTTGATCAAAATAAAAAATGCCCGACAGGGGTACTCCTTGGAATTTTTGGTGGGGGCGTACCGCCCGCATCTCCAAATCCAGACTCAATTTCAGACCAAAAAATGTCATTTTCCATAGCCGGTTAACACTAACCCAGGGTTAAAAGTTAAACGAGGAATCAATTTTTCTTGTTTAAAAATGTTTTTCACTTCTTATCTTTTGTGTAACTTGAGATTGCTCTAATTCTAAACTGTAGGACAAAATAATATAAACAGGAAACATCACCGCAAAAACACAATACTGAAATCAAATTTCTCGCTAATCCTGGGTTAGCTTAATCCGGCTTTGAACAACCCGGCCCTGACCTTGAAAATATACGCCCGTTTTCAAACATGGCTTTAGAAAGTCGTTACATAATTAACAACTGATTATTACATTATCCGAGTGAAGTCACGACAAAGTATATTTTGTTTAAGCGTTATATTTTTTATTAGGTAGTATAGAATACAGAGATTTGTCTCAGGCACAATATTCGAGAGTAATTCTAGCTTCATATTGTGCCGTATTGAAAATAGTATGCACATTTACTTCAATGTCGATCCGCATATGGTGGGGATATGACGAACAGACTATTGCATTTGATCGCGCAATGTTTGTAGTGTTTCTGCAGACAGAAAACGCTTTCTTTGTAGACTAGTAATAAAATCTACCACATGAGCGCTGCGGTTACAAATTTTCACCCTGGCTTTGTAGTACGTGATTAAGCATAGCATACACATCAGTTCTAAACGGGAGTCAACGTAACAAAGATTTAGCTGGAATGATATATTTTATCTATTTCTCTTTCTCTTTCACCAGTTACTCGCCCCAGTTGCTGGGAAGAAAAATAACTTTTAAGCTTTCATGAACGTTCCCCTGATAACCATACCCAATTTGAGACTAAAATGTTCAAAATCTATGCCCGTTTTCAGACCAAAACGGCTAAAAAACCATACCCTTTGGGGCGGCACATAGCTATATACCTGATATAGGGGAGTACCCCCGGGAGAAAATGTCGGAAAGATTTCCGTACAACCCCTAACCACAAGCAGCCTTTGCATAGGTCTAAAACACTATTTTTAAAGCATTTCTAAACTAGCGCATAGGCCTAAATTGCTATTATTTGAAGTAGTTTTAGCCCTGTTCGCAATTTCAAAGTACGCTAAATGCGTCCAAAATTATTATTTTTTGTTTCTTTTTTCCCTAATTTAACCCTAAAATGTGAAAATTTTTGAAGTCTAAAAGAAATAGTTTCGTATTTCCGTATTTTAGACATAAAATTCGAGAAAAAATTCTAAGTGTAAAGGTATGCGACACGACACACGAGCAAAAAATGGCTAGATTTATAGTTATTCAAAGCAGACAAGTCTCAAAGGAGCTCCATTGTTTCGGCTATTCTTTTGTCAAACAAAGAGCTGTATGCATAATTAATGTTGGGGTTATACGGAAATCTTGCCAAAATGTCTACGCCATTAACAGCTTCAAAGTAATTTATGACTTTATGTGACCGGGCGACATTGGACACGCTATTTACCTATCTTCGAAATTGAAACGAATAACATTGTACTCACCGTCGTCCTTAACAACAGGAACTTCTGTTCAGTTCCAGCTCGAAAACGGCTTTTTTTAATCTGCAAAATAATTCAGAAGGCAATATAAACAACAACATTTTCATGTTCATGGAATCGATTTTAAAAGTATTGCAGCCTACTAGTAGCTCCGAGTTTAGCTCGTTCGCTACGTTTGTAAACAGCCAACTGATTTCCCTTTTGCATTTTGTTCTGAAATTTGCTTGGTTTCCAAGGTTTCAACTAAACACCTACCGAGAGTAAATAAAGGGTGTTTATTGTTTTATTTATTGCATTGTATTAAGTCGCTACAGATCAAGCTTTAGTTTAAGGGATCCAGAGTTAATTTTTTCTTTGTAATCAGTAGAATTATTTGTGTAAATATAATTGATGTAACGTGGAAAAAAAGTAGTATCGTTACCTGAAGGTGTCGTTAAAATCGCGTTATAAATATATGGATGGCTTCGGAACAAGTCTCGTGTCTTCGTTGCGTTCCTGTTGTATAGCAGATTTAAAAAATGTCATTTGAAATTTTTAAAATTCACGTCAAAGCTGATCAATTATTATTTTCTCACTCTCCAAGGAATGTAGACTCGCTTGTTTTAAATACGTGTCTAAAAACTTAGAATACTTATCATGTCTACGGAAAGTAGACCAGAACGAGATAAGGACACCCATAGCGTGAATCTCCGAGAACGATTTAACCAAATGGTACCCAGCAATAGCAGGGGCTGTTATTTTAGTATCATATGGTAATCTGATGGCAAGAGAATAGAGGAAACAAGCGACCAAAGACGTACTAACTAAATGCAATTTGGCGCTGCAATGAATGTTGACGTGGCAGAACAATAATTGTACGTGGATTGCTGTTTAATATCTTACAAAAGGTATTGCAATTTATTGCATAATCTTTTGCCGTCCTGTACTAACATTTGTAACACAATTGCTGGATTAACAGAAATATTCTGTAATTGCGACCACGATTCTGTTTGATTCAGTTTCATTGTGATGCTCTCAAATGCAGACACACACTTTGTTTCTCCCTAATTTTCCTTCGGCGCTATACAAAATAAAAGCTAAGATATCGTTACAAAATATGCAAAATATAGCAGCTTCTTCAATTTCTTACCTTGAAGGACATTTACCAAGACCAGTTTGCGGCATCTTTGTTCGTACGAATCATGTGCTCGCAAGAGTTGTCTGAAATAAACGTCCTCCCCAGCCTTTCATCCCTTCCACAAAGCTCTAAGAGATACAATTCCTACTTTGAAGCAGCCATGATGCTTTAGTACAACAGTGAGCGAGAAAAAGGATCAGTTTCCGTCTGCAATCTGCAACACGGGCGGCAAAGGTCCGACTCCAAGAAAACTGCACAACAAATGTGCTATCACATGCATAATTTACAATTCAAATTTTCACAATTTTATTGGTTTTGTTCACTAATAATCACGTGCGGGAAATTTGAAATACAGAGCGCTTCACATGACGTCATGGCAGCCATATTGGTGTTCCAAAACAATGAGACGCTAGGCATGTTCTTGTACCAAACAAATCAATGGCGGCCATTCAAGTGTACCAAGCCGATCCTGTGGGAGTTCAACTCTTTTCTTAGGTAAATTTTCTTAGGTAAACACTTCCTTTTGACCACGTGAGTCTAAAAACTCCGTCAGCGCTTTCCACTCTATCAAAAAATTTTGCTTTGAATTTCGGAAAACTTTCAGCAACGGATGTAACAGGGTTTTCAGGAATTTCCTCAAGAGAGGAGCGCTTTCCGTTCGACCTGAAAAAATACCGATCTTCATTTCCAGAAATTTCCACTGGAGAATGGAACAGCATTTTCCAGGATTTCCGAAAAAGAAGGGCGCTTTCCATTCGACCAAAAATTCAGGTGGAAACTTTGGGAAAGTTCCTAGAGTGAATGGCACAGAGTTTTATGTTTTACTGCATTAGAGTGAAAAACGATAAGCCGCATTTTTGTTCGATTGGAATTGTTCAGTGACTTTGAATCGCAAATATAGAAGCAAACAGAACACTGATACGAAGACATCGTGACTTTCTATAGACCACAACAGCAGGGACCTTATACAAACCACAATGGCAGCCAAAACTTCCCACTAAAAGGGTTAATGAGGGATACAATGGCACGCGTTATAAATCTCCGTATTTCCTAACCAAGCTATGCGGCAAAACAAACAAGTACATCGTGGGGGAATATTTCTTTTACTGGAATAAAACGCTTTCTCGACAACTTAGCTGTAGCTAGTATTGATCGGCAGACAAGACTTTTTAGTAAAATACTTATCTGCTTACAAATACGCGTCGCCGTCATCTTTGCGTGAGATGTTCAATTCTTTGTGATCGTGGTCAAAAGAACTAGCGCTGAATAGAACATTAAGAATTAACACAGGGCGCTTGCCATTCGAAACGTTTCTAAACGGGATCGAATAGTACGGAAATATCTGGCAAAAGTTGCAGAAAATCCATATATTTGTGTTAATTGTCCGGAAAACGCATATTTCAAGGAAAGCGTTCTCTAAAATTTGGGTCCACCACAGGAGATAGTCCTCTTTTTCAGAAATGATGTAAATTTGCAATTCTATATTTAGCGCTGATTCTTTTGGCCGCGGTCACAGAGAGCAGAGTTAATAGAGGGAGTCTCCCTCTATTAACTCCTCAGAGAGTTGGACATCTCACCCAAGTGTGACGGCGACGCGTATTCGGAAATGGATCACTATTTTACTTTGGAATCTTACCACTTGCCTTTTGACAAATGCTAACGACAAGTAAATTCTTAAGTGTTCAATTCCAATCAAATAGAATATACATAGGCTGGCTACGAAATGTAAAAACATTTACGCGTGCAAATCCATTAAGGACGTTCGCGCTAATTGTTTCTGCGCATCCTTACTGCGCACGAAATTCACATGCCACGTCATGCATTGAGCG